>OQWE01000314.1_pt1 | contig 16805 bp, 18 predicted proteins | sample 1691591 | NCBI WGS metagenome assembly OQWE01 (sample SAMN03418265, study PRJEB22391) | human gut metagenome | biome: human-gut; feature: organic feature; material: feces | host: Homo sapiens | place: Tanzania | collected 2013-01
GGCTGCGGTTTATCTCAAACGGCAGCTCGTTATAGCGGCAGCGGCCGAGTATCTCGATCTTTTCGGGGACGACCTCGATATCGCCGGTGGGGAGCTTGGGGTTCTTGCTGGCGCGCTCGCGCACGGTTCCCTCGACGGATATGGTGCTCTCCTTATTTATGCCCTTTATGATCTTCATCATGTCCTCGGTCTCGACGACGACCTGAGTCGTGCCGTAAAAATCGCGGACGATGACGAATGCGAAATTCTGGCCTACCTCGCGGACGTTCTCCATCCATCCGACGATCTTGACCTTTTCTCCGACGTTTTCAAGGCGGAGCTGATTGCAGGTATGGGTTCTTGACTGTGTCATATTTTAACCTCCCTTATTCTTTGATGACCGCGGCTTTCGCACGCTCATCCATGTCCTTCCTTATAAGCGCCGCGGCATCGGAAAAGCTGAGCTTTTCCTGATTGCCGCTTTGCATATTCTTAACAGCGACGACGTTTTCTGCTATCTCGTCCTCGCCGATGAGGATCACATAGGGTATTCCGAGCTTATCGGCATAGCTCATTTTTGCCTTGAACTTCTTCTGCTCGCAATAAAGCTGAGTTCTTATGCCCGCGTCGCGCAGAGCCGTGGCTGCGGCGATGGCATAGCCGAGCTCCTCGGCCATGGGGATAACGAGCGCGTCGGCAGGCGCGGAAACCGTCTCATCCGAGAGCATACCCTGCTCGCTGAGGACATAGAACAGTCTCGTAAGGCCTATTGAAATACCGACGCCGGGCAGCTTTTTATCCGTATAATATCCGGCAAGATCGTCGTATCTGCCGCCGGAGCATACAGAGCCTATCTCCGGGTGGGCGGTCATCTCCGTCTCGTAGACCGTGCCGGTGTAATAATCAAGGCCGCGTGCGATGGAGAGGTCGATTGCGAAATTCTCCTCCGGTACGCCGAAATCGGCAAGATACCTCGTCACGGTCTTGAGCTCCTCAAGGCCCTCGTCAAACAGCGCATCCATGCCCCTATAGCGCTCAAGCCCCGCAATGACCTCGGCGTTCGTTCCGCTGATGGCCATGAAGTCCATGACATCGTCGGCCTTGTGCGAGAACATGTGCAGCTCATCCATGAGAAGCTGCCTGACTTTATTCGCGCCGATCTTATCGAGCTTATCGACAGTGCGCATGATGTCTCCGGCCTTTTCGCTCATTCCGGCAAGACTGTAAAAGCCGTTTAAGAGCTTGCGGTTATTGACCTTTATCTTAAAGCCGCGAAGTCCGAGTGCCGTGAACGTGCGATAGATTATCGCGGGTATCTCCGCCTCGTTTATGATATCGAGCTTACCGTCGCCGATTATGTCGATATCGGCCTGGTAGAATTCGCGGAAGCGGCCGCGCTGGGCTCTCTCACCGCGGTAGACCTTGCCGATCTGATAGCGGCGGAAGGGAAACGTCAGGCTGCCGTAGTTTGCCGCGACGAATTTCGCCAGCGGAACGGTCAGGTCAAAGCGCAGCGCAAGGTCGCTGTCGCCCTTATTGAATCTGTATATCTGCTTTTCGGTCTCTCCGCCGCCCTTTGCAAGCAGCACCTCCGCCGACTCGATGATCGGCGTATCCAGCGGAGCAAAGCCGTAAACGGAATAGCTCCTTCTGAGCGTTTCCATCATCTTTTCCATCTTGATCTGGTCTGCCGGAAGCAGCTCCATAAAGCCCGACAGGGTCCTCGGCGCAACTTTTGCCATATATCCTTTATCCTTTCAACAATCACTAAATGCTGCTATCACAAAAGCGATAACAGCATTTGAGTTCCATTTTTTGCTGCACAAATCATCTGCGCTTGGGGTTAACGATATTTCGCCAGTCAAGATCGCCGCGTCGCAGGCCCTGAACGAGCACCTCCGCCGTCGCGGCGTTGGTCGCAAAGGGGATCTGATACTGGTCACACAGGCGTTCTATCTTATTTATATCATCAAAGCCGCCGGGATTGGCCGGATCGCAGAAAAACAGCACAAGGTCTATCTCGTTATAGGCTATCCTCGCGCCGATCTGCTGTGCTCCGCCCTGATCGGCGTGCAGATAAAGCGTTACGGGAAGGCCGGTCGCCTCGGACACGAGCTTGCCCGTCGTATTTGTCGCACAAACGGAATGCTCAGCAAGAATACCGCAATAAGCTATGCAGAACTGAACCATCAGCTCTTTCTTTCTGTCATGTGCCATAAGTGCAATATTCATAGGCTACCTCATTTCTGTTGCATCTGTTTTCAAAATCACCTGTTATATTATATACAATGTAGTGGCGTCTTTCAACGCTTTTTTGACAAAAAGCGCATTTTTTATTACTGCAGCAGCTCGCCCTCGACATCGGTTATATCCGTCGCGGACTTCATGCTGAAGTACGCCTCGAGTATCTCACTTGCTATGACCGAGCAGTTTGAGCCCGCGCTGCCCTTCTGGACAACGATGGCCATTGCTATCTCAGGATCGTCAAAGGGTGCATAGCAGATGAAGATCGCGTCGTTTGCAACGCTCTCGCCCTTCTGCGCGGTACCGGTCTTGGCGGCGACCGAGGTCATGGTATAGCCCGTCAGCGTTGACTTGCCGACAAGCCTCATGCCCTCCTTGACGGCGTCCCAGTTATACTGGGGACTCTCGACCTTGCTGAGGATCTCATCCTCGCGCTCGTACACGTTATCGCCGTAGCTGAAGCTGCGCACGGATTTGAGTATAGACGCGCTGTGTCGCTCTCCGTTATTGGCGACCGTCGCGCAGTACTCGGCAAGCTGAAGCGGAGTGAAAAGGCTGTCGGACTGGCCGATAGCGGCCTGCATGGTATGGCCTATCGACCATGCCTCGCCCGTGAGCTCCTCGTGGTTTTTGGCGTTTGCCATGTTGCCCTTGGACTCCGGCAGCTCTATTCCGGTGCTCTCGCCCAGGCCGAACAAAGCCGCGTATTTATCCATCTTATCGATGCCCAGATCGTGGCCTGCCGAGTAGAAGAATATGTTGCAGGAGTTCTGGATAGCTCCGGTGACATTCAGATAACCGTGCGTGAGCTTCTGGTTATTCTGCGTGTATATCCAGCAGTAGGGCGCATAGCCGTACTGCTCATAGCGCGTGTACCGGCCGCGGCACTCTATCGTTGTTCCCGTGTTTATAATGCCCTCTGTAAGCGAGGCGATGGCCGTGCAGGGCTTGAAGGTCGAGCCCGGGGCGTAGGCGCCGAGCAGAGCGCGGTTGTACAGAGGAGTGTTCGGCGCTTCAAGTATCTCGTTATAATTTTCAAGCAGCTGCGCCGGATCGTAGGTCGGCCAGTTGGCTATGGCAAGCGGCTCGCCGGTTTTGACGTTTACGACGACGACCGCGGCGCCGTCTATCTGATCCTGCTTTTCCTTGTAGCTTCCGCTTGCTATCTGCTGTTCTTTTTTAGCGTCTATCTTAGCCTGTATCGAGGCGACGCCGTTTTCGAGCGCAAGCTCGGCCGCCTCCTGAAGCGCGATATCTATTGTTAGGTACACATTGCTGCCCGGCTCAGGTTCTTTCGTGTATTCCTTGCTGATGACCGTACCGTCGGAGGACGAGGTCGTGCGCACGGTGCCGTTTGTGCCGTGCAGATATTTTTCAAAGGCGTACTCCGCGCCGTCCTTGCCGACTGACGCGTCGGCGGAATAGCCCTGATCGGCGTATTTGGCGTAGTCGCTGTCGCTCATCGCGCCGGTGTAGCCCAAAATATGTGCGGCAGCGGAGGTTGAGTATTCGCGTACGTAGGATTCCTTGATATTTATGCCCTCGATGTTGTTCTCGCGCAGCGTGGCTATGAGCTTCATATCCGCATCCTTGACGAAAACATAGTCGGAGGTGTTTATCAGATAACGCACGTTTATCGCGTATCGCACGCCGGCAATGATCCTTGCCTCCTCAGCAGTGTAGTTGCTGTCGATCTTATACCGCTCACGCATGCTGGAGAGTATCTCGACGGCGCTGGCGTTTTCCTTTACCTCGTTTTGCTTCATGTATGCGTCGAGCCTGGCCTGATCCTGCTCGGAGACATTTTCAAACTCGAACGGCGGGCTTTTCGTTATCGGCAGATCATCAATATAATCGTCGCCGTAATCGCGGATCATGTTTACGAGCTTTAAGATAACGGCGTTTGAGTCAACGCTGTTATCGCTGGGGAAAAGCTCGTCTGTGTTTATGGTCAGGTCATAGCACGATTTATTCGTGACGAGCGTTCTGCCGTTGCGGTCAAGGATATTTCCTCTCGCGGCGGTAACGGTGCTTGTCGTCACCATATTATTGCGGCTTTCCTCATAGTACTTCTCGCCCTCTATGATCTGGAGCTTGTACAGTGCAACGATATACACCGTAAGAAGCACGACAAAAACAGCCGCAAGTGCTATAAGTCTTTCTTTCTTGATAATGTTCATTGGGTATCCTCGATCAGTAGGAGTGATTCATCGCGCCGCCCTCTTTAAACGGCAGGTACAGTAGCATGACCGGCGGTATTGACAGCACCGTCTGCAAAAGCGCCGTTAAAAGGCCGGGCAGCAGCTCCGTGCCTCCGCCCAGAAGTGCGTGCACGAGCTGCACGATGCTGCAAAGGAGTATCGCCGCCATGCTGAATATCATAAACGCGAAAAAGCTCTTGTTTATATAAAACTCCGAGGCAAAGCCCGCCCCGAAGCCGATGAGCGGGAACAGTATCGTAAACAGCACCGTCGTTTCGGAAAAGGCCATGTCCGTAAACAGGCCGAGGAAGATGCCGAACACCGCCCCGCGCACTCCGCCGAGATATATTCCGGCCGCCACCGCCGCAGCTGGGATTATAAAGCCCTTCGCGCCGAAAATGCTGAGCCTTGAAAACAGTACGCTCTGCAGCAGCATGACCAGTATCATATAGACCGCATACCTGAGCACCATACGGACTTTTTTCCATTCAAGAGCCTGAATAAGTCTGTTGAGCAATTATTCCACCACTTCAAAATCCTTTACGACAAAAACCTGAACGAGCGCCGAAAGATCGCAGCCGGGCTTGACCTCGCCGTATTCTATCTGACCTCCGGCCTCCGTTTTTACCGAGCTTATCGTTCCGACAACGAGCCCCTGCGGAAAAGCGCCGCCTGAGCCCGAGGTCATGACCGTGTCGCCCGAGAACACCTGCGCTCCGTCGGCAAGGTAGCTGAGCTTCACACAGCCCTCCTGCATCATGGCAAAATCGCCGACAAGGAGGCCCGACGCGCCGTTTTCGGATACGAGAGCGCCGATATTTGTGTTAAGGTCAATGACCGTCGCGACCGTCGCCCACGTTGAGCCGACCTCGGTGATCTGGCCGACCATGACGCCGTACTCGGTTATAACGCAGTCGCCGACGGCGAGACCGGCGTTTGTACCCTTGCTTATGGTAAACGAATGTGCCCAGTTCGAGGTCGTCCACGCGACGACCTTGGCCGACTCGAGCGTCATATCGCTGTGCTTTTCCTTAAAGTTCAGCAGCTGACGGAAGCGCTCGTTTTCCTCGATGGCGGCCGCGCCGTTTCGCGCCTCCTCCTGCGCCTCGGTCAGCTCCGCACGCAGACGCTCGTTTTCCGCGATGAGCTGATCGTATTCGTAAAGATAGCCGTATATACCCTCAAGCCACTCGGCGACGGAGCTTACCATACGCTGCACGGGAGCCTTGACCGTACCGGTCACGTTTTGTATCACTCCGGCGTTGCCCTTGAGAAGATACGAGGCTGCTCCTGCGACGAGCGCTATGACCAGCACTATGACGCCGAGCTTTATTCCGTTTTTCTTAAGATAATTTTTTACGTTCAAAAAAGATGCACCCCGATCTCTTCGAGCATTTGGCCGAGCCTGCACAGCGGCAGACCCATAACATTGAAGTAATCGCCCTCAAGCCGCCTCACCATAAGCGCAGCTCTGCCCTGAATACCGTAGGCTCCGGCCTTGTCCATGGGTTCTCCGGTGGAGACATATCTGTCTATCTCCTCATCGGTCAGCCTGCGGAAAAACACCTTCGTGCACTCCGCTCCGGCCATCGTTTTGCCGCCGAGGACGACAGTAACGCCCGTGTATACCTCGTGTGTATTATCCGAGAGCATATGCAGCATCGCCCTTGCCTCGGCCTCGTCTTTGGGCTTTCCGAGTATCCTGCCCTCGGCCCATACGACGGTATCGGCAGCTATAACCAGCGACTCGGGACGGCTTTTTGCAACCTCCCCTGCCTTGGCTTTTGACAGAGCCATGACCGTTTCCGCGGGGCCTGCACCCTCTGGCGCTATCTCCTCGCCCTTTGCCGGAACAACGGAAAACTCAAGTCCCATCGTCTCCAGCAGCTCCCTTCGTCTCGGTGAGCCGGAGGCCAGCACGATATCCATATCAGTCAACTCCTCTGTAGTAAAGGCCGCGGGTCAGATCGTTAGGCTGATAGTCGCCCTCGCCCTTATATCTTCTTGCCACCTGAACGCACTCGCGTGCGCCCTCGGTGGTGAACATCAGTCTTATGCCCCAAAGCCCTGCGCCGCACAGCTCGTCGTTTTTGTCGGCCATGAACAGCTTTCGTGAATTGTATATCACATTGCGATGGTCAAACTCGCGCACGACGGGGAAGGTTGAGCCCATACGATCGGAAAGCTGCGCCGGGCTCTGACAGCTGCACGTGCCCAGACTGTGGCTTATTACGCACTGGTCGGACACCATAAGCGGCAGCCGGCCGTAGGCTATGAGCTCCGTCGGTACGCATTTCGCCATGTCGCGCACCTGCGCAAGGCGAAGCTCGAACGAGGCTGTTGCGGACAGAAAGCCCATCCTCTGTATCATATCCATAGAATACGAGTTAAACACATTCATGCCGAAGTCGGCACGCGTTTTCATGCCGGCCCTGCGGGCAAGCTTTATATGTCCGAGATTTCCGACGAGCGCTTCATTTATGCCGCGGTCAAACAGGCCTCTGAGCATTGTGAACACCTGCTTTGTCTCGCTGTCGGTCACAACTCGCGGCAGAACCGCCACGGGCACCGTGCCCCGCTCCCTGAACATTTGGATAAGGTCAAAGCCATCGTGCATGACCTTGACGGGAATATAGATATAATCGGGCTTGGTGTCGGCAAGCTCCTCGGTAAGCTGCTCTGCCGTGCGCACCTGATAGATCATGACGGGATCTGTCACCGCTCCCTGCCCCGACGGCATCGGCGGCATAGGCAGGCTTCGGCGCTGCGGCGCTGCGGCTCGGCGGTCGTTTAGCGCCGTGATGAGCTTTCGCCTGAGCTCATTTATCTCGGAGGCGGACAGGTAAAGGCCGCTCTGCACCCTGCTTTGCGCATCAATGCAATAGTACGGCGTGCCGCCCGTTTTGCCGAGTCTGTCGCTCAAAACCTCGGAGCTTATTGCCTGGCGTATGGCCTTCTGCGGCTCGGCTCCGAAGGCAACGACCTTGTTGCCGCGGTTATCGATTGCCGCCGCCTTGACCGCCTCTCCGGCGTTTACGACGGCGTAGAACTTAACGGGAACGCGGCGCTCCTCGCGGCCGATATATTCTCTGCGCACGTCGGCAAACATTTTCTCGCCCGTCTTATCCGTTTCGGCTCTTACGCCGAACATGTCGGTCTTATCACCGTTAAAATAGCCCTGCGTAAAGCCCTGGCGCGAGAATGCGTCGGCAAGCGCCCGCAGCTCGTCCGCAGTCGGCTCGCGGCGCTCTTTTATGATCTTTGAATATATGCCGGTGACTATACCCGTATATTCCGGACGCTTCATCCTGCCCTCGATTTTCACGCAGGCAACGCCGGCATCCTCGATCTCGCGCAGACGGTCGACAAGGCAGTTATCCTTCAGTGACAGCGGATGACTGTCCTCAAGTCTGCCGCCCATGGTGTATTCCATGCGGCAGGGCTGGGCGCACATGCCGCGGTTTCCGCTGCGGCGGCCTATGAGTGAGGACATGTAGCACTGCCCCGAATGGCAGAAGCACAAAGCGCCGTGGACGAAGATCTCCGTCTCTATAGGCGAGTGCTTCGTGATAAATTTTATCTGCTCAAAGCTGAGCTCGCGCGCCAGAACGGCGCGGGTCAGCCCCATCTCGGCCGCGGCCTCAACGCCGGCAAGGTCGTGTATGCTCATCTGCGTGCTCGCGTGCAGCGGGATATCTGGAACGGTCCTTTTCAGAACACTCAGAAGTCCGATATCCTGAACCAGTATTGCGTCCGCTCCAAGGTCCGATACGCGCCGGGCAAGCTCGGCGGCCTGCTCCATCTCACGGTCGCCAACAAGCGTGTTCATCGTGACATAGACCTTGCAGCCGCGTATGCGGCAGTACCGCACCGCCTTTTCAAATTCCTCGTCGCTGAAATTCTTCGCTCCGCGGCGAGCATTGAATATTCCCAATCCCATATAGACCGCATCCGCGCCGTTCTGTACGGCGGCAACGACCGCCTCCGGCGAGCCTGCGGGTGAAAGCAGCTCCAGCATATACCCCTACCTCTTGCATTTATCTGCAAATTCTGTTTGTAAGTAATCAATGAATTATACCACAAACAAGGCTATTGCTACAAGCTTATTTTAATGATATAATTCCTCTTGTTAAAGCGCTTTGTGTAAACTTTGAATGAACAGGTGAAACGATATGCCTACAGCGGAGCGTAATTTAATACCGGACAGCATCGCGGACAAGCTTATCGCCGCGCATGACGGCGACGTCGCACTGCTGTATATCTGGCTGTGCAGGCACGATGCATTTGACGCCGACGCCGCGGCGCGTGAGCTTTGCCGCACGGGTGCGGAGATAAAAAACGCCTACGAAAAGCTCTGCCGCATGTCCGCGGAGCAGACTCCGGCGGCGCGCAGGCTCCCCCCTGCCGAGGAGCTTCCGGAGTACACCTCGGAGGATATCGTGCGCCGCTCAAAGGCCGACAGCGGCTTTCAGGCCGTCATCGCCCAGGCGCAGCGCAAGCTCGGACGGGCGCTCTCGACGGCCGATCTCAAGACGCTGTTCGGCATCTACGATTATCTCGCTCTCCCGGCCGACGTCATATTCATGCTTATCGGCTACTGCATCGACGTGTTTGCGGAAAAATACGGTCCGGGCAGGCTGCCGTCGATGCGCAGCATAGAAAAGGAGGCCTACTCATGGGCAAACAGGGAGATCATCACCATCGAGCAGGCCGATGAATACATACGAAAGCAGGCTGAAAGGCGCTCACGTGCGGGTGAAATAAAAGCCTCCATGGGGCTCGGCGCACGTGTGCTCACGCCGACCGAGCGCAGGTACATGCTCTCTTGGTTTGAGATGGGCTTTGACAACGAGTCTATACTCATTGCATACGACCGCACGGTCATAAACACCGGCGCTTTAAAATGGGGATACATGAACAAGATCATGCTCTCTTGGCATGAAAAAGGCATACACACGGCCGCCGAGGTCGCCGAGCGCGACAGCCGTGCGCCGGCTTCGGCCGTGAAAGCGGAAAATCAGCATCGCAGCAAGGTCTCGGGCGATGAGCTCGACCGTCTGCGTTCAATATACGAAAAGGTTAAAAACGGTTAAATAATGGCACTGGACGGAAAGATCCTGGCGCGAGCCAGGGAGCAGATAGCGCACAGGCACGCCGATAACGTCGCCGAGCACTATCTCAGACAGGAAAAAATATATGCCCTTATACCCGAGATAAGGCGCATCGACGCCCGCCTTCGCACACAGATGTCCGAGCTCGTCGGCCTGACGATAAAGCGCAGCGCTGATCTGACGGATGCGCTTAGCGCACTGGAGGAGGAAAGCCTTGCGCTTCAGGTAAAAAAGGCGGAGCTTCTAAACGAGCGCGGCTACCCTGCGGACTATCTTGAGGATATCTATTCCTGTCCGAAATGCAAGGACACGGGCTTTATCGGCAGCGCGATGTGCTCCTGCCTTACGCAGGAGTATAACAGGCAGCTCACCTCGGAGCTGAGCACACTTTTGAAAAATAACGACGAGCGCTTTGAGAGCTTTGATCTCAGCCTTTACGGCGAAGCGAGAGAGGCAATGAGCATTGTTTTCGATACCTGCCGGGAGTATGCCGCAAGCTTCTCCGAGCGTTCGATGAATCTCCTGTTTCAGGGCGGCACGGGTCTCGGCAAGACCTTTCTGTCGGCCTGCATAGCGCGCGTCGTCGCGCAAAACGGCCATTCGGTGTGCTATGACACGGCGGCGAGTGCGCTTGAGGCCTTTGAGCTCAAAAAATTCGCACGCGACGCGGAGACGGCCGAAAAAGCGGCTACACGCGTTGAGCGTATGCTCGAATGTGAGCTGATGATCCTTGACGATCTCGGCACGGAGATGCTCACGCAGATAAGCATCTCGGCGCTGTACACGCTTATAAACACGCGTCTTGTAGAGGGTAAAAAGACCATCATCAGTACGAACCTCACCGACGCAGAGCTTGCGCGCCGCTACACTCCGCAGATTTGCTCGAGGATCGACGGCGAGTTTCTCAAGCTCCCGTTTGCCGGAACGGATATACGAATGATGAAAAAGGAGATGTAGGAATGGATCAGCACGAGATAACACGCGAGATACCCCTGCTCAATGCCCGGGGTGAGCTCACAGAGCCCGGCTACGCCAAAAAGCTGCTGCCGGTCTACCGCCGTGCAGACATCAAGGCAAGCCCCATGCGCATAAAGGAATGGGACTACTACCTCATCAACAACGGCCGCTTTGCCCTTGCGCTCACCATCGACGATAACGGCTACATGGGCCTTGACTCGATAAGCCTGCTCAACTTTGAGGAGGGCTGGGAGATCACGACAAGCCCCATGTGCTTCATGCCGCTGGGCAAGCGCAAGCTTCCCGAAACGAGCAAAGCAGGCGACACTACCGCCATCGGCAAAAGCTACAGCATCTATTTCAAAAATGACGGCTCGGGCGTGCGCACGCTCATAGCGCAGATGAAGCGCTTCGGCCCGGCAGGCTCGCTGTACGCCAGGGTAGAGCTGTTTGACGAGCCCGAGGAGAGCATGGTCATCGCAACGCCGTTTGACAAGTCCGGGCATTTTTACTACAACCAGAAAATAAACTGCCTTCGCGCCCGCGGCGAGGTGACCTACGACGGACACACATATGTATTTGACCCTGCCGACAGCTTTGCGGTGCTCGACTGGGGACGCGGCGTATGGACGTACAAAAACACATGGTACTGGGGCTCGGCCTCCGGCGCGGTCGACGGCGTGCCCTTCGGCTGGAACATCGGCTACGGCTTCGGCAACACCTCCGCCGCCAGCGAGAACATGCTTTTTTACGACGGCAAAGCCCACAAGCTCAGCCAAGTCAAATTCAACATTCCCGGCAATGAGAAGGCCTTCATGGAGCCCTGGACCTTCACCTCAGACGACGGCAGGTTCGAGATGGACTTCCGCCCCGTGCTAGACCGCGCGTCCTGCACGGACGTCGGCCTTATAAAAAGCGATCAGCATCAGGTGTTCGGCCTGTTTACCGGCAAAGCGATCCTCGACGACGGCAGGGTCATCGAAATAAAAGACTTCCCCGGCTTTGCCGAGAAAGTCTCAAACAAATGGTGAGTTTTCAGAGGCGCATTGACGCACCTACCGATACGGTAATTGCCGGTGCCCGGTGTCGAGAGTACCGTCAAAACCATAAAGCTGTCGCTTCCCATGAGTGCGGCACGGATTTTGTGTCTCTATCACGGGGTGCGAAACCTTATGGTTTCCACCAATATTTCGATACCGGGCTGCCTCAATATGCGTATAGGTACAGCCTAAATGCGCCACTAAAAACGCAGAGGCCGAGGCATAGCCTCGGTCTTTGCATTTTTTACTCATTTACAGCTTATATCCGTCCAAATCCTCCGCCGTCTCTTCCGCCGCGTCAAATTGGGCCTTTATCTGTTCGTTTAAAATAGCGTTCATTACCGGAACGTTCTTCATATCTTCTTCCCTTACGCTCAGCGTTGCAATATCGTCCTTTTCGCCGCATTGCGGGAAGTTCACGAGCCATGTGCCGTCGCAGAACACATCGTAGCATATCCAGCCCTGCATCCCCTTGTGGACGCCCTCCTCCGCGTATTCTTTCTTCTCGACTATGACCTCGACGCAATCCATTTCTTTCATTCTATCTACCTCCATACGGTGTAGTCAGCCTTATTTTTCCTTTTGGTTCGACCATCCATCCTGTTTGAAAAGACACTTCTCCTACCCTATCTTTTCGCGGGATTTCGACTCTGATCGTGATTCTTTGGCCTTGACCGTTTAGTTTACCCAATTCATAGTTGCCAGCTAAGTATTTTTTTAATGCTTGTTTCTCAATTTCGGCTTTAAGCCAGTGTGCATCTTTCACAGAGTACCCCCATGCTGCAAAAAGCCGCTCTTTCTTATGGGGGTACTCTCCATTTGTGTTAAATAGATACGGGTCAAACTTACTGTAGTCACTCTGTGCACATGCCGCAGCCCGGACAAGCGAATAGTCAAGCGGTCGCAACTCACAATGGCAGTGCGGATGATGTGGGTTTTCCGGTACATTTCCGTATTCAAACCAGCATTTGTCCAGCTTCAGACATGTCGCGCAATGCCGTATTCCCTCGGAATGATGGATCCACTCTACCCATACGGGATCACCGATGGATTTCTGTGCAAGGACTCTGCCAAAGCACTTTTTATAATACATGTATTTCTCCTTTCTTACGAGCACGAAGGAAATACTCCTTCTACCCATAGGGAGAAACACCGCAAAACTTGTACGTTTTCGTACAACTAAAATTTTTTCACTTAAAAAAATCTTCAGTTATAATTTAATCAACTCTTGCAGCAGCATCCAACGTATATATAGCAAAAGCCGAGACTAAGCCACTGTTTTTTCGCCCTTCACTCATCGTCGAATTTGGCTTTTATCTGTTCGTTTATCCTTGCATCCATTCCGTCCGGCAATAAGACCATATCCTCTTCCCTTACGCTCAGCGTTGCAATGTCATCCTTTTCGCCATATTGCGGGAAGTTCACGAGCCAGGTTCCGTCGCAGAACACATCATAGCATATCCAGCCCTGCATTCCCTTGTGTACGCCTTCCTCCGCGTACTCTTCCTTCTCAACTATGACCTCAACGCAGTCCATTTCCTTCATTCTATTTACCTCCGCGGCGGACATTTTTTGGTCAGCCTATTGCAGCCAAAGCGAAACTTTGCTATAATCTACTTGAAAAGCAAAAATGCGGCAGCATCCGGGCGCGGCAACGCCCGAATGCCTACGCAGGTGCTAAGACCACCTACGCAACGGCCCTACGGCCGCACCGCACACGTATTATACGACATCCCCGCGCTTCTTGCAAGCACGGCTTTGCTGTCATGCGTCTGCGCCGTGTTGCATAAGACTCAGTTTCTTACGCTGTGTAGGCTCTGTCCTGCACGGCGTTTTTGTTTTTCACCCGGCCGCCGGGGGGAAAAGCTCCCGATGTGCTGTGGTGAAAACATATGTGGATGGCGGGAAAATGGCTGAATACGAAAAGATGTACGCCGTTTTTGTGCGGCGCGGTCGACACGGCTCTGGAGCTTATCGAGCAAAACGCCGACACTCGGCAGGTGACCGAAACACTTCAGGCCGCGCCGGACAAAGCCGAAAACATGTACATCGCAGACTAATGAAAAAATCCGCTGCCCAACAGGAGAACGGCAGCGGATTTTTTGTGGTTTTTTGTTGCAGTATACTGCGGATTGAGGAGCTCCGCAATATCAGTAACAAGCAAAGAAAAGAGAGATGGAAAGAAGAATCAAATGAATAATTTTTGTTATTTATCTGACGATGTGATAATAGCACATCACGTGAGGTTTGTAAAGAGGTATTTGCGATTTTTTTATCAAATAATTTTAAATTTTTTATGAAGTTATGAGCCGAGCTCCTTTTTGATCCTCCCTATCGCGTTTTTCTCAAGGCGCGAGACCTGCGCCTGACTTATTCCGATCTCGCGTGCGACCTCGGTTTGGGTCTTGCCCATGTAAAAGCGCAGCGAAAGTATGCGCTTCTCGCGCTCGGAAAGACGCGAGACCGCCTCGTCAAGGGCTATCTGCTCGAGCCAGTGCTCATCTGTGTTTTTCGTGTCGCCGATCTGATCCATAACGCAGACGCTCTCTCCGCTGTCGCTGTACACGGGCTCGTACAGCGACAGCGGCTCACATATCGAATCGAGCGCGAACACGACCTCCGAGCGCTTTATTTCGAGCGCATTTGCTATGGCGTCAACATCCGGCTCACGTCCGAGCTCCGCGGTGAGCCGCTCCTTGACCTGAAGGACGCGGTAGGCCGTATCGCGCATCGAGCGCGACACACGCACAGCACCGTGATCACGCAGAAATCGCCGCAGCTCTCCCGATATCATCGGCACGCCGTAGGTTGAAAACTGCACATTCTGAAGGGCGGGAAATAATAGCATCACTTAGGAGGGTGATGCTATGCAGGGTAAAGTCGAGCTGTGCGGCGTGAACACATCCAAGCTGCCGCTTCTTAAAAACGCGGAAATGCGCGAGCTCATCGCGGCCGCGCAATCAGGCGACAGTGCCGCACGCGACAAGCTCATAAACGGCAATCTGCGCCTTGTTCTTTCGGTCATACAGAAATTTTCCGGGCGCGGCGAGAGTATGGACGACCTGTTTCAGGTCGGCTGCATCGGGCTTATCAAGGCCATCGACTGCTTCGACCTGAACCAGAATGTGCAGTTTTCGACCTACGGCGTGCCGATGATATCCGGCGAGCTGCGCAGGTTTTTGCGTGACCACGGCGCTGTGCGTGTGTCAAGGTCGATGCGTGACACGGCCTACAAGGTCTTGCAGGTAAAAGAAAAGCTCACCGCCGAGCTTGGGCGGGAGCCGGATGTCGAGCGCATCGCAAAGGAGCTCGGGATAAAGCGCTCTGAGGTGGTGTTCGCCCTCGACGCTATCTGCGACCCCGTGTCTCTGTACGAGCCTGTTTACAGCGACAGCGGCGAGAATGTCTGCGTCATGGATCAGATAGGTGACGAGCGCAACACGGACGAGCACTGGCTCGAGCAGATTGCGCTCGGTGAGGCGGTGTCAAAGCTTAGTGACCGTGAAAAACGCATACTCGCCATGCGCTTTTCAAGCGGCAAAACGCAGATGGAGGTTGCCCGGGAGATAGGCATAAGTCAGGCGCAGGTGTCCAGACTTGAGAAAAATGCGATAAACCGCATCAAAAAAGAGATACAATGAAAAAAGACCGTTCGTGAGAACGGTCTAATTGTTTTAACTCAGTCAGTTACATACGGCAGGAGAGCGATCTGGCGGGCTCTCTTGATAGCCTCGGTGAGCTGGCGCTGATGCATTGCGCAGGTACCGGTGGTACGACGGGGAAGGATCTTGCTGCGCTCGGACATGAAGCGGCGGAGCTTTGCGGTATCCTTATAGTCGATGCCGGTGGCCTTATCCACGCAAAACTGGCAGACTTTTCTGCGCTTGCGGTTCTTGGGATTATTTTTATCGAAAGCCATTAGCTGTATCCTCCTATATTATTTTTAAAACGGCAGTTCGCCGTCATCGTCGCCAAGCTCGGAAAACGCCGACGCGCCCGACGAGGGGCTCGGAGCGTCGTAGCTTGAAGCATGACGGGGCTCACCGCGCATGTCGCCGCCTTCGCGGCGCTTGCTTTCGCCGAAATACATGTTGTCGACAACGACCTCTGCGCTGCGGCGCTTGCCGCCCTCGCGGTCGGTCCAGTCGCGGATCTGCAGTCTGCCGGAAACGACAGCCATGCTGCCCTTGGCGAAGTACTTGCTGACAAACTCAGCGGTAGAGCGCCATGCGACGCAGTCGATAAAATCGGTCTGCTTTTCGCCGCCGTCACGGCCGCCGAAATCGCGGTCAACGGCAAGGGTGAACGATGCGACGGGAGTCTGCGACTGAGTGTATCTCAGCTCCGGGTCGCGGGTCAGGCGGCCCATAATCGTGATGTGATTAAGCATAACTCGTCTCCTTACTCAGCACGCAGGGTGATCAGGCGACGCATGATGCCGTCGGTGATGCCGAGGATACGGTCCAGCTCTGCGGGGAAATCCGCGCCGCTGGTGAACTTCATCAGCACATAGTAGCCTTCAGAAATGTAGTTGATCTCGTAAGCGAGCTTGCGCTTACCCATCTCCTCCAGTTCATCCAGGGTACCATGAGCCTCAACGAGCGCCTTGAACTTCTCAACGACGGCAGCGGTCTGCTCCTCGGTGAAGTTCGGGTTGATGATGTACATTACTTCGTACTTTTCGCTCATTTTTGCCATGGTTTGCACCTCCTTCTGGTCATTTGGCCTCCGCACTCGGCGGAAGCAAGGATACTTGTCCATAATGACAAGCTATATAATTATACATGATTATCTTGGAAAGTCAAGCACTTTTTACGCTTTGACCGTCAGCGTCGCCTCGGCGGTGATGCGGCCTATCTGCTTGCCGCCGTACACGCCGTCAAAATCCCACTTCGCCGAAATTGGCACGGCCACGGTCTCGCCGGCCTCGGCGGGGATGGTGACGGTGGCGTCATAGATGAGCGTTTCGTGCTTTTTCGAGTTATCATCGATCCTGATCGGGTCACTCACGAATGTATACTCCTTGCCGTATAGGCGGATAGAGCCGTTGTGCTGACCTGCGTTTATGGCATAGGACACGATGTACACCTCAACATCGAGCGTGAGCTCCTTGCTGTTTGCGGAGGTTATGTGCCAGTCGACACGCATGTTTATATTCGCACCCGTCTGAGAGCTGATGCTGCCGGTCTTATCGAGTGTGCGGGCTTCGGGCTTGGGAGTCGCCGTGGGCTTCTTTATTATTGTATAATTATTTCATTATGCCCACGGAGGTT
>OQWE01000317.1_pt1 | contig 16770 bp, 14 predicted proteins | sample 1691591 | NCBI WGS metagenome assembly OQWE01 (sample SAMN03418265, study PRJEB22391) | human gut metagenome | biome: human-gut; feature: organic feature; material: feces | host: Homo sapiens | place: Tanzania | collected 2013-01
TCTCTTGTGATAAGCCCCTTTTCAAGCTGCTTCCACTGATAAAGGTTTAAGATATGATACCTGTCAAGCACCTTTTCCTCAGCCTTAAGTCCGAATTCTTCAAGTAAAAGCGTTTATTTCCGCGACGTACAACTATTCGTCGATAAACCCGTGTTTGAAAAACTTTCAAAGCAGAATTTTCATTTCGGCGACATAGTTGCAATCGAAACAGCTCCACCGCTCTATATCGGCGGCGCAGAACAACTTATCGGTTTAAAACTTATCGTTGAAAGTCCTTATTTTGACCTTTGATTTCCGCAAAATTCAAATATGCGGATAAAATAGGTAAAACAAGGTAAAAACCAAAGGTTGATTTCACCCTTTATTACTACGTAATAACGCGTGCGCCCCGGAGCTTGTCGGGGGCGCACGGTGAAAACGGGTAAAAAGGGGTAAAAAGGTTTTTTTCAAGTCGGGGTAAAAAACATGAAATTGAAACATTTTTGGTTTTCTGTTACTGAAAGTCATTTGAAAGAACAAGGCGTTTCCGTTCTTAATACACTTTTTAGTTACAAAACCATTAAAAAATGGGCTTACATATATCACGATAAAGACTGCTATACGCTCAAAGATGAAATGCTCAATTCCGAGCATAAAGCCGGAACGCATAAACCGAGCCACTATCATATTTACGTGAACTTCGGAAAGCAATCTGTTGATCATGAATTATTGGCTTCCTGGTTTAAAGTAATTCCGGAAAGCATTAAACGAATCGAAACGACGGCGGCGAATTGTTTGTTATATTTCGTCCACGGAACAGCCGAAGCTATAGCCGAAGGTAAATATCAATATCAATGGAGCGAGGTTTATCACAGTTCGAACTGGAGCCCGCAAGTTCAAGCCGAAACGGTTCAGTATATCGGAAACTTCGAGCGGTTTTCATACCGCGAACAAATTGAAAAAGTGCATAAGATAAGCGACACGACCGAGCGAATAAAAGCGCAAGATATGCTTGATAAAGCACTTGCAACCGAATTGAAATACCGTGCCACTGATATCGACAGATATATTCAGGTTATGTTTATAACCGGCGATTCCGGGAGCGGTAAAACCACTTTCGCGCGGCAGTTCGTCGAAAAGGCAAATTATTTCGATCTCGTTCCACGAGAATATTGGCGCAAAGCGCCGCTTGACAAGGATCATCCTTTTCGTCATCTCGATTACGGTGTTTCGGGAGCAAGTAACGACGTATTCGAAAGTTATAAAGGCGAAGATGTTTTTATACTTGACGATATGCGCGACGATTCGTTTTTGTTTACCGACTTGCTGAAGTTCCTCGACAATCATACTAATTCGTCGGTAAAGGTGCGTTTTGCAAACAAGTGCTTTATCGGTTGTCTGCTCATCATCACTTCCACCGTTCCCCTATCGAAATGGTATCGCGGTGGAAACAGCCCGGGGCGCGAATCGTTAAAACAATTGTATCGACGAATAAATACATATGTTGAAGTCGATTGCAAGGAAATAAAATTCTATTCCGACATTGACGATTTCGGCGAGCCTTGCGGCGAAGTCCGCATTATGCCGAATCGGACGAAAGAATACTACAAAAATAAACCCGAAAGAATAGATTTAGTTTCCGTTGCTTTTGACACTTTCGGCGATAACGGTGATTTCGTAAGTTCATTAGACGAATCTTTCGAAAACAAAATTCCCTTATCGTCCTCGGAAAAACAAATTTCGATCGATGACGAAGTATTTTTTGAAACAAGTGAAAAAAAGAGAAAAGACTAATGTTTGAAAATTATCGCAAATATGCGAAAGGGATTTTATGTCCTATCTGCAAAAAGCCTATGGAAATAGACGATATCGATTACAACTTTGACGGCTGTCAGGATGAATATTGGGGTTGCTCAGAATGTTCTACTTCTGCGTTTGTAAAGGTACATTATTCGCGAATCGTTTCTTCGAAAATCGTTGATACGAACGGCGTAGATATAACTCCGCGTTGATGATCTGAGTTCTGCAACGTGGTTGTTAACCGGGGCTTTTCGGTGGGTGCGTTAACTGAAAATCGGAGACTTTTTATGTTGAAAAGAAAAACCCGCAACATTTTATTTACCGCGTTGATCGCGGTATTGCTCGTGACTACGGTCATCGCGTTCCTTAAGATCGGTAAGCTTGAAAAGACGAAAGATCTCGGTTTGACTGCGTACGAGATCGGAACGCTTAACGAAGCGGACGGAAAGGAAGCGAAGAGTGATTTCGCGTTCAGAACGGACTATCAGAAAGCGGCGAAGTTCAATAAGATTACGCTCGCAGAGGACGCGGACATAACTTACGTGATCTACTACTTCAACGCGGACAAGAAATTCATCGGCAAGTCGAACGCGCTGTCGGCGGAAACGACCGAGCTTCCCTCGACTCAAACGGTTGGTTCGGCGACCGAGAACGTCAGATATTATCGAGTCGTTGCAATCGTTCCCGACACGAAGGACGAAGTGACTCTTCTCAATCTGAGTTCGTACGCCAAACAGATAACCGTTACGGTCAACAAATAATCGAACGACGGAAAATCCGTGCCGTTTAAATACGGTGCGGATTTTTTATTTAGGGATAATATGGGCAAGAAAAAACAATATCGGACCGATAAGGTTGAACAGAAAGACGAGTTTCGAAGATCGAAAACGGAAATCCACCCGAAGTATATCTTCGAAAGAATCGGAATGTTTTTTGGTTTTCTGTCGGTAACACACAAGCCGCCGAAGGGCAAAGAATCGGAATATCAGAAACTCGATCGAAATCCCGATTCGAAAGACGATCGCGCGGCGTACATATCGAAAAAGGCAGAATCGGATCACGTTGTGAATTTTGGCGCATGTCAAAAGGATATGAAGTTGTCCGATTCGGACAGAAAGAAAGTAAAAGCGATTTTACGGAAAAATAAAAAGGGAAAGTAAAACTTTCCCTAATTATGCGGAATCCAACGTCAGCCCTTACATTGCATAAAGCAAACGGCTATCATTTATTTTCATAAAAGTGACTGCGGAAATTATGACTGGCGCTCAAAGACGTTTTCGTCACCGCATTGAGGATTATACACAATTATTTTAAAAAATACAACAAAAAGGAGTAGAAATCATGAAAAAAATATTGACGTTGATATTTACGATGAGCTTGATCGTCGGACTTGTGGCTTGCGTAAAGGTATTTATAAAGGTTCCCGGGAGCGACGAAAGTTCGGCGGACAGCTCGACGGCGGAATGTGTTCACGATATCGTGATCGACGAGGCGGTCGAAGCGACGTGTACCACAGCGGGAAAGACCGAGGGCAAACATTGTTCGAAGTGTAACGAGGTTCTGACGGCACAGACGACGATTGCGGCTCTCGGACATGAAGAAGTGATCGACGAAGCGATCGAAGCGACTTGTACGACGGCGGGCAAGACTGCGGGCAAACATTGTTCACGCTGTAACACTGTTCTGACGGCGCAGACAGTAATCCCCGCGGCTCACGTGGAAGTGATTGACGAAGCGGTTGCGGCAACTTGCACTACTGCGGGAAAGACTGCGGGATCTCACTGTTCGCGTTGCAATGAAGTTTTGACGGCGCAAACGACTGTTGCGGCACTTGGACACGCGGAAGTATCGGACGCGGCCGTTGCGGCGACTTGCACCACTGCGGGAAAAACCGCAGGCAAACATTGTTCGAGATGTAACACGGTTCTGACGGCGCAAACGACTGTTGCGGCTCTCGGACACGTGGAAGTTGTAGACGCGGCAGTCGCTGCAACCCGGACGACCGAGGGAAAGACCGAAGGTAAACATTGTTCGAGATGTAACACGGTTCTGACGGCGCAGACTACGATTCTTAAGCTGGAAGTTTTGTCCGGTAAATGGGAACTTAAGACTTTGGACGTTGAGTTTGGAAATGTTTTAGATTTTTCTGCAACACTGTCGTTTTCTTGCAATAATACTACTTATACGAATAAACAGCTTCGACTTTGGCAACTCGATGACGGTTCTCATTCATATGTCCAGATAGTTCCGACCACTTATTTTGCCGTAGGCGATATTCTGGATTTCGGTAGCACGGAACAAGAGGTTTCGGGTGAATTTTATGCTATGTTCGACAAATTTTTCGATCCGGTTGCAGAATACAAGATTTCGGGCGTATGGAAGTTCAACGATTCGTTCAGTTCGTCGAATTTGTGTTTGTCGGGAACTCCGGACGAAGAAGTTAATTTTACGTCAAACGGGAAATCTTTCGTAAAGTTTACGCGTGCAGATCAGATAATTTATCACTATGCGGACGGAACGTTTGAAAATGTATTTTTCCGTACGTTTATGGACGAAGCATATAGAACGATAGACTTCGGAACGACGGAACAAACGGTAACAGAGGACTTTTATAATTGGTTTACGGGTGTTGCTTCGACTGTAAACGTTCTTACGTTTTACGTTGATTATCAATACGTAAATGGTGTACGCGGTCAACCGAATGATCACGCTGTACAATATTCTCTCGATAACGGTGCGACATGGGTTACTGCTTCTTTCAGTGATTGGGGAAGCGCTCACTCTATAAAGATTACCGACGTTTCTAATTTTATGATTCGTTTTAAAGGTTGTGGTTGTGAAAATAGTGAGCCTGAAATAAAGATTGTAGGTACCGCCGTTGCCGGTGGCGAAAATGATTTTTCAGGAGCCTCTTCTTGCGGCACTGCTACCGTAACGTCATGTAATTACACGATTCAAGGCAATGTTACTTTCGGACTTTACTTGGAATGCGATTCCTAACATTTTTAACGAAGAAAGGAAGATAAACTATGAAACACAAAAAGATAATTATATTAAGCCTTATAGCGGTAATGTTTGCGGCGGTTATAAGCGCGATCACGGTGATAAAGCCGCAGACGGCAAAAGCCGATTCGGAAACACATATGTTTAACTATTGCAGTCCTTTCCTTGAATACGTAGTTGATCGTTCTTCGGACACGCCTGAAGTAGTTATGAGGTCATCAAAACATATCCCTTATGACGGAGTGGAACAACCACTCCCGTCAAATTCGATATTTTTCTTGATGTATACGACAGATTTATCGAAATATCTATCGATGAAAACGGGATCTTTTATAACGAGAAAAAAAAGTAAAGTTCTAAGTAGCACCTTTAACTTAGATGAATATTTAAACAGTAATACTTCTTATTATATTACGCTCGAGGATTTTATTTATACAATTATTGATTATTGCGACGACGGACAGTATTATTCCAAAAACGTGAAGTTTTCGAACGAGAATCTTTCGGATTACGTCTTTAAAACGAAGTATTTATATATTTTGCATGACAGTATTTACGAAAATTGTGCCGGCGGGACTTTCGTTCGAGCGTCTTTTAAGCTTCCTTCCGATCTGGATAAAACATATTATTTTTATTCGGTGCAAATGGAGTTGTCGAAGAGTTATTCGCATTCTGGAAACCCTTACTCTATTAACCTTCAAGAAGATTGTAATATTGTGTCCATTTCGCCATATATAAAAGTTTCTTCCTTAAGGAATGATTTGTTGGACGTTTTGGAAAACGACAACGTAAGCGGTGCGAATCGCGACGTGTATCAGCAAGCTCTAGGAATTTATACCGGGAACAAGTCAATGCCGGTCACGGTAAAGTACAAAGAATGTGTCGGATACGGCGATATTCGTGAAGCCGAAAAGCAGTTCGTTATGGACAGCCGTTACGCACAAGTGAAAGAACAAGCCATAGCTGCAATGTATAATCAGCTTGACGGTATAAATAATATCTATTCATTCGATTGCGTGTATAACGACGTCAAATGGTTATATAACGACGGAAAAGATTACGTGATTGATTCCGGGCAGAAAACGATTCTGCAAGCCAAAGACTTCAGTTATGAGTATAACGGGTGCGAAAGCGCCGTTTTGACGGTAAATTACGAAACGTTCAGATATTCGGATTTCGGCATACGTGTAACGAATAACGATCCGACTAACAACCTGACGCTCGATATTTATAAGACCGACATGGAAAAATCCAGTGTTTATTATACGTTGATTTTCGATTATGAAACGATCAACACATGGGTTCACAATAGAGCCGGGTGGCTTGTAAGTCTGAAGAAAGCCTCGTTTAGTGCGGACGGCGTTATCGTAAACAAGAATAACAAAGTTGTCGTCACGGTCGGAGAAACCGCGTTGAAGGTCAAAGTTCCGATAATCGAACAAAACGCTTTAATGGATTTACGTATAAGCGTCGTTGCGGAAATAGTTGAAGATAGCGAAGTTACATATACCGTTAACTACACAAAACTGATAGTCGACGACGCCGGGAATATTACTGCGGAAGATGTTGCAACGACACCGGAAACGTGTTTTTACTCGGAGTATGAGAATAAGTATGTTTTTAATAACATTATGAACGTTTATGGCGAAACGGTAAATTCGGCTGTTTCGCCGACTGAATTGGGCGGCGTTGCGTGTTACGTGCCATACAACGCAAGGTCTGAAGCTTTAGCCGCTTTGAACTATAAAATCGTTATTGAGTATAAGTATCAAACGCTTATGCGAGTCAAAGAGAACGGCGTATTTAAACGTTTTGTTTCGTTCACGTCGGGGCAACTCGAATATAGCTTGGACGATCTCGGCGTTGTTGTGCCAAACGGCTATCGCGTTTCGAATTTGACTTTTTCAAAAGGTCAAAATCATGTGTTTTTTAATGATAAGAACCCCGATGACGCATATCTGTATGCGAAAAACATTGCTTTCGATACATCCGAAATATTTGACGTAAACGTTGAGTTGACGGACAAGCTTTTGGTGAGCGTTGATTATTTGGAAAATTACAAGTACAAAGACGTCAACGGCGCGACGAAGCCCTCGGGTTTCGCCGTTCGGAAAAACGAGATGAAAGAAGTCGAAGCGAGTTCGTTTGCCGACGTGTATTCGCCGACCGAAGCCGAAATCAAGACGTTTCTCGGCGTCAACGATCTGACCGTTATCGGAACGCTCGGCAAGGTCGATTTGACAAACTCCACGGTAGAAAAACAAGGCGCCGTTTACAAGATCGAACTCGCGTATTGGTACGCGACGGTCAAACAAATTCAGTCATCCGGTGACGTTGACTTTTGCAACGTTCCGCTTCGCAGTTATGAAACATGGTGCAGTTTGATCGGTAAGGATTGGTCTTTGCTCGTTCTTAACTCGGTGGAAAAAATCGGCGATAAAGAGGTGGATAAAATCGTATTTTCGTCGAACGGCGACGTCGATAAATCTGACTTATATGGTTATTTTTACGTTTCGGTCTTTCAAGAACGAGTAAAAGATTTAAACAGTTGGTTTGCCGGTTATACGTCTGGCGGTTGTTGGACGATATGTAAGGAAAAGAAAGTGAAAGGCTCTGACTTGTACAAACTTTGTAACAAGTTGGGTTTTGTCGGGTTCTTTTGCACGGTCGGCGTAACGGGCGTTTTGCAAGTTTTGGAAGAATCTCTCGTTGACGAATCCGGAACGTATTACACATACTTTTCGTTCATCGACGGCTCAAGCACTCTTTCGTATGCGGCGAGGAATAAAGCCGACGACTATTATGATATCGACGGCGCTTTCGATAACACGGTTGAGGACGTAAAGGACACGGTGACGAATTGGTGGAACTCGAACAACTTTTTTGTGAAAGCGATGAAGGTCGCGTTCGGCATTGCCGGCGTTGCTTTAATCTTGTTGTTGATCCTCAAAATATTGCCGGTGTTTATCAAAGCGTTCGGCAAGATCGGAAAGTCGGTCGAAGAGATTCGCCCGGATCGTAGACCGAAGAAACGAAAAAGGAAGTAAAAATGTTACGTCATTACTATGTTTCCCTCACCGGTGTTCATTCCGGTGAATACGTTGACGTGCGTTGTGACAGCAAGCATACCGCCGAACGAATCGCAGTACGACAATTCGGGATTATGAACGTTTCTACCGTTTACCCCGCGAGTTCGTTCGGCAACACTATGCTTGCACGGTCGCTTAAGTACGTCGGCGAAATATACGATTCAACCGGGAATCCATATCGCGAAAAGAAAAAATTATGAAGAAAAATCTCTTTATCCTACTTTTAAAACTTGTTGTCCTTGTTCTTGCATTGGTTTTTATCGGATATTTCGTTTTTACCGGTTGCAACTCTTGCAAGATATTCGAAAATTCCACGACGGCGGAACTTACGCAAGTCGTAATTCGAGGCGTGTAAGCTTTGCCGTGTTCCGGAGTTGTTATGCTGCGTTAATCTGTCGGGCGATTAACGTGGTTTAGATCCGGGGGCTGTTACCGGGGTTGAAAATCTGAGTGTCGGGTGATTTTATGAAAAAGAATATCAAAAGATTAGAATATCGAACTTATATTTGTTTTGGAATAACGCTTGGCTTTATAGCCCTTGCGATTTTCCGCTTCAGCTATAGTTACAAACGTTTTTACGAAAGCATTGTCGACTTCGGTTCATCGTTTAAGTGTTTTTTCGACTTCGTATTTTTCGACGTCGAAAAATATATCTCGTCGGTAACGGAATTTTCTCGGGTGCCTTATACTCCGCCGTTCTATTTCCCGTCATCTTGGGACGAGTTTAAACTCTTATGGGCGTTTTATTGGCAATCGATTGTTTCAGCCGATAATCTTCGTGAATATCTCAATTATACGGGCATGTTTCTTCTTAACTTAAGCCGAATACTCGTAATTGCGTTGCCGTTTTTCTTTCTTTTCGTCGTTCTGATAAAATACGCTTTTTGTAAGCAAAACAACGACGACAACAAAGAAAGCAAACCGCTTAAAATCTTCAAAGGCTTTATCGACAAAGTATATAAGCCCGTTAAAAATTGGTTTAAAAATTCGTTGCGATATTTAAAGAATAATCGCATATGGTTAGCGCTGTGGTTGACGATCTGGTTGTTCAGCTTCAATTTCGCAACGATAATCGTCGAGTTTTTCGCGTTTTATTTTTACTTCGTCTGCTCGTTCGATTTTCTGCATATTTACGTTCAGATCGCAAAACTCATAATCGATTTATCGATTGTAATATTCTTTCTGCCCTTACCCGCCTGGTTCGTTATCGGTTACGGCGTATTCTGTGTCGTTCGGAAAAAGATCGGATATATGCGGCTTAACCACAACGAACAGACGAACCGAAACTTTATAAACGGGCTTCCGATCGTTTTTATGATCGTCGGCTCTATGGGCACGGGAAAAACGACTATGCTTACCGATTCGGCGCGTTCCGTCGAAGTGATGTTCCGTAACAAGGCTTTCGAATTACTACTCGATAACGATTTAAAATTTCCGAATTTCCCTTGGATAAACCTCGAACGGTACATAAAAAAATGTATGGAACGACATGAAATATATAACTTGGCAACCATACGAAAACGATTCGATTGTTTAAAGGAATTATTCTATTTGGGAATATCGGATAACCGAGAATACAGCAAAGCCGCCCGCCGCAGACTGCGCCGTAAATTCGGGCTGAAAGACGTTTGTTTCGGATATGATTTCGAGCGGTACGGTTTATATTACGATGATAAATTGAAAGTTGTCGACGTTTGGGAAGTGATTGACAATTACGCGCGGTTATACTTCATTTACGTAATCGAAAGTTCCTTAATGTTTGCGAATTTATCGATCAGATCGGACGCCGTACTTCGGTCAGCCGGGAATTTTCCGCTTTGGAACGATGATTTTTTCAAAACCGACAGTCGAACTATCGATTCATACGCAAGACATTCGCATATTCTCGATTACGATTCGCTTCGGTTAGGTCGTAAGGTTTGCGAAAACGATAAATTCCGCAACAGTTTCGAGTTCGGCGTCGTCGTCACCACCGAGATCGGCAAAGAACGCGGAAACGCCCTCGAAAATATCGAAAAGAAGAAATCGGACGACGAAGCCAATCCGAAAAACGACGGATACGACAATTGGCTTAAAATGTCGCGGCATTTGGCAACGGTCGATAATTATCCGTTCATCAAAGTGCATACTGATGAACAAAGGTTGTCGTCCTGGGGCGCGAACGCGCGCGATCTTTGCAAGATCATCGACATCAGAAGCCGAAGCGAACTCCGTCTTTTAATGCCCGGCTTCACGTTAGCCGAATTGCTCTATTCATGGTTGGAGCCGAAGTTCGACGACAAATATCGCTCGTATCGTTTTAATCGTTCCGACAACACCTTACTTATGTATTTGTTCAAAGGTGCGTTTTCGCGGTTTTATAACTGGTACAAAGGCATTTACAACACGTTCGGGTGCTATTGTTTGAATCTCAACGTTCAGCGCGGAACGCTGGACGAGGAACCCGAAAGCGCGTGTTATTACATTTCAACTAAAAAGGCATACGGCAGAGTATTCGCGACCGATTGTCACGGCGATTTCTTTCTTAAAAAAGCAATGGAAGCCGAGTTCGGTATCGTCGACGTGCCCGAATACGAATCCGAGCGTGCAACGCTCGACGAACTTAAACAGCAAAACAGTTATTTTATCCGCGATCTGGATAACATAACAAAAAATTTAAAGTGAGGTTTTTATGAAAAACAAACAAAAGAAAAATGTATCAAAATCCTTTAAAAACGGTTTTAACTGGGGGCGCAAGGCGACTCGCAAGCATTTTGACGACGAGGGCGAATTAGGCTTGCGCAAGGCTGACAAAATGTCTGCGACGTGCAATAAATACGCCACGGACAAAACTCTTAAGAAAACTAAAAACGGTCGGCGTTTATCCTATTCGTTGCGACAGTATTACAAAGGCATATCCGTAGGTTCTCTTTATGAATACAACGCAATAATGGATTACGGCGATAAAGGAAAAAACAAAAAACCGTTTAATCTCAAAGTTTGATTTTTACGAGGTGCTTATGGCAAAGACGATAAAAAACAAATTTCCATACAAAAAAAGGTTAGATAGTCGAAATGATAAGCATATCAAGGCTCCATATCCACACTTCAGATATTACAAAAAAAGCGGACATCCGTCTTTGATTGTCGGCGAATATAATTCCGACGAGTATGTATACCGAAAAGTAATGCATAGTCAAAAGGACGGAAAAAGAACGAATGAAGAAGTTAAGCCGAACCCGAATAAGTCAGATCCTAAACCTATGTACATAGGGAAAAGAAAACGGCATGATAAAATGAACGCTTTTGAAAATCACCCGCTTCCTTGGAAATATCCGAAAAAATGACAATAAAAAAGCAGTACCCGCAAGAAGCTTAACCTTCTCGCAATGAGCTTTCGCCGTACTGCAATGGTATTATATGCAATTATTTTTAAAATTGCAACTGTTTTTACTTAAATTTAGTAATTAGTCACCGCCACGGACTTAAAAGTGGTAAAGAATACATAAATGGCGAAAAAAGTAAAAAACGAAACAAAAGTAAAATTAAGTAATAATGCACATTTTAGGCTAATGAAACGTGCTCAAAAATCCAAACGGGAAGATGTGAATTTTATTGTAGGAAACTATCATTCTTCCGTAATTAAAAAGCAAAAGGAACTCGGAAGAGTTTTAACTGCGGAAGAGCGACAAAAAGAATATAATTCGTGTTGCTACTTTTACTATAATTAAGATATTTTTAATTTAAAGTGACTTTATGAGAATAGCAAAAATTAAAAATTCTTATATGTTTAACGGGGCTTCCCCTAATGGAACGCATCATTATGCAGTCTTTTATGATAGGAAGAACAAACGGTATAACCGTATAAAAGCTTTTGCGAAAAAAAGGAACTAAAAAAAAGAATCCCCGCAAGTAACTATATACCTTGCGGGGAGAAGAAAATAATTTTTCTTCAAGCATTCGTATTATATGCAATTATTTTAAAAATTGCAACCGTTTTTACATATATTTAGTTAATTGGCACCGTATTGGATTTAAAAGTGTGTAGTTTTTTTGAACTTACACACTTTTTTCATAGTTCTTTTATCAATGTAAGACATTAGACTTTTTTGGGGTATTTGTTTAATATCCGTTCCATTGTGGCTTCTATATCATCAATGTCTTTTGATTCTATAATTTCAACTTTTAACTCTTTACTTTGATATATTTTATTTACATATTCTTTTTGAATTAAATAGTTCTTATTTGTTAATCCGTTAAATTCTATGTACAAGTCATAATCTTTTAAGTAAAAATCAGGATGTAATTCTTTTTCTTCCCCCTTCTCGTTTATGTATGGTATTGTTCTTTCATAAATAACACGAATGAAGTTATCGAAAAAGTAATCAAGTATTATTTTTTCCGATAAACTACGAACAAACCTTCCGTCTTTTGTTTTTTTGGTTTTATTTCCGTATTCATCTAAAATTTGAACAGTATTACAATGCGTGATTCTAATATCCACGGCTTTGTCTTTATATTTTTTCCAACATTTATAACAAAAATGCTTTCCGTTTGACGGCTCTCCACAAATAATACAAGTTAAATCATCAGTCGACTCTTTTTCTTCTACTTTAATTGTTTCGTGCTTTTTACATTCGCAGTTTTTTCCCATTTCGTGCCATTTGCCGCAATCAGCGCACTGCTCGATCAAACCCTCTTTAAAATCTTTGGCGTGTTTTCGACAAAGCCGATCGCGCCGAGCGTTCCCCATATATATGCTTGTTGGTTCGCCGCAAATCGGGCATTTTAATTCTTCGTTCATCTTCTTTTACTCCTCTTTTTTAAATAATTTTACTTTTAATTTTGAAAAAAGTCAATATTTTTTATAAAAAATAAAGCGTTTTTATCGACGCTTTGAATATTGGTTGTGCTCCGGGGCTGTAGATCTGAGTTCTTCGGTTGCCAAGCTGCGCTTATAAGTCGGTTGATCAACGTTGTTTTTATCCGGGGTTTAAGATCGAGGTTGTTCAGCGCGGTTCATAAAAATCGTAAAACATATAAAATTTACTTGCTTTTATATTGCTTTGCATATATAATCTATTTATCTCATAAAAGGACGCAAGACTATGATAGATTTAACCGAAAAATTAAAAATTGCAATGATTAAACTTAAGATTAACCAAACGCAACTTGCCGCTTTGTCAAATAAAAAACAACCGAACATCGCCGCAAAACTGAAAACCAATAATTTCAAGTTGTCCGAATATCAGAAACTCGTTGAAGCAATGGGTTGCAAACTTGAAATAAACATAATTTTGCCCGACGGTCAAGTCGTCTGAACCGCAAAAACTTGTTCTCTTAGATTGCCGAGGCAAAAGGAAAAAGCGGTTTTCATTGTATTGTCTGAGGCGACGGGGCAACTTAAGCGGAACTTGTTCCCTTGAGTTGCTTCGGCAACGAAGGCGAAACAATGAAAATTTTAGGATGTCAAGGGAAAGTTGTCGAAAAAATCGTGGTAAGCCACTGCATTAAGGAACGATTTTTTTGAAACCACTTGACAGACTAAAAAGCAAGACAATGAAAAGGACGGTAGGCGTGCGAAAAGCGAGAACTCGCGTAGCACCCGACCGTCCTTTTCGTTGCTAAAAAATATAAAACGCCCGCTTGCGGGCGCACTGAAAAGGGGGAGAAATATGTACAACAAAGGATCGAAACATTTAAACTATACAAAGCGACTTATCATTGAAAGCTGTTTGAAAGCAAAAATGCCTGTAATCGAGATAGCAAACAAAATCGGCGTAAACAGATCAACCGTATACGCCGAGATAAAACGAGGTTCATATTCTTATAAAGTTTTAACGTCCATCAGCAGATTGGGCGAACGACATTACAAAGGCGTAACCGAATATAGTGCAGACGTCGGAGAACAGCATTACAAGGAAAATCTATCCGGCAAAGGCAGACCGATAAAACTCGGCGATGATTATAAGTTTGCGGCATATGTAGAAAAGCGAATTTTGGAAGATAAATTTACTCCTTGCATGATTATCGGTGAACTCAAACGAAACAATCCGTTTAAGACGAATATATCCAAAACGACGCTATATCGATATATACGCGAAGGTATGTTTTTACACGTGGAAATGAGCGATATGGTGCGATATAAGAAGAAAAAGCGTTACCAAAAAGCAACGGCAAAACGTCCGCCGCGCGGAACCTCGATTGAATGCCGCCCGGAAGAAATCGATTCGAGAAGTACGTTCGGGAACTGGGAAATGGATTGTGTGGTCGGACCGTCTTTAGCCGTTCTTCTTGTGCTTACCGAACGCCAAACTCGGAAAGAGATGATTATGCGCTTAAAAGATCGTAAGGCAAAAACAGTTGTGTCCGCTATCGATTTTTTGGAACGTAAATATGGGGAAAAATTCGATAAAATGTTTAAAAGCATTACCGTCGATAACGGGGTCGAATTTTCTGACGTCATTGGACTTGAACGGTCGTCATTTGACAATTGCGTTCAGCGTACAAAAATGTATTATTGTCATCCTTACACGTCTTGCGAACGAGGATCTAACGAACGAATGAATCGGGATATTCGAAGATTTTTCCCTAAAGGTACGGATTTCGCTAAAGTGTCGGATCTCGAAATTCTTCGTGTCGAAAGATTATTGAATAATTTCCCTCGTGAAGTTTTAGATTTTTCGACACCGCAGAAATTATACGATTTAGCCGTATCCAACATTTAATTGAATATTACGATTGTTTTAAGCCGCTTTAAAGCGGCTATTTTGGCGTTAAAAGAAAAAACATCCGTGAGAAGTCAAAGGATGTTTTTTGTGTTTTATCAAAGCATTACGGGCTTTATTTTCCCTTTTTTGCCAACGTATAGAAGAATAATCAAAAAATATTTAAAAATTTCTTGTTATTTTCTTGACAACACGTTTGAAATGTTTTATAGTAAACACGACAAAGAGAAAAAGCTCTTAATCGTGTTTTTTCTTTATTTTCTTCCACCCTGAACGGCGGTGTAAAGTCGTTCCCCTCCTTTGATAATAAAACGTAAGCTCTACGTTAAATAGGTTGATTATGAAAATACTTGTAGCGTGCGAAGAATCACAAGAAGTTTGTAAGGCTTTTCGAGCCAAAAATCACGAAGCATATAGTTGCGACGTGGTATTTTGTTCGGGAAAGAAACCCGAATGGCATATTTGGGCAGACGTTAAACCTTTGTTAAACGGAAATTGTCAGTTCCGTACTTGTAACGGTAAACTTCATTTTGTTGAAAAATGGGATATGATTATCGCTTTTCCGCCTTGCACGTTTTTGACGAAAGCCGGATCGGTTAACCTTTACAAGAACGGAGCATTTGACAATGAACGTTTTGAGAAAGGAAAGTCTGCGGCTGATTTTTTTCATATGATACTCAATGCCGATTGCTCGAAAATATGTATCGAAAACCCGATCCCGATGAAAATGTTCGGGCTTCCCGAGCCAACGCAAGTAATCGAACCGTTCTATTTCGGCGTTCCCGTATCAAAGAAAACGTATTTATGGCTAAAAGGCTTATCGTTTTTGTGTCCGACAAACGTAATCGAACCTACTTACACGTTCTCGAATTATCCGCCGTTCACAAACTGCAACGGTAAATACCGTTCGAAAGCTCGTTCAAAAACTTTCCCGGAAATTGCCGCGGCTATGGCTCTTTCCTGGGGTTAATATCTGAGTCTTGCTTCGAAGCGTATAACCGTGGTTTATTACCGGGGCTTTAGAGTTGGCTTATGTCGGCTGTTCATTGCTTCTTCATCCTCATAATATTTCCCTTATTTTTCTTGTTACCGTTTCGGCGGTAACAAATGTCGATTCTGGAAGAGAAAGAAGCGGTTCGATTCCGCTTATCTCCGCCAAGTCCGGAAATCGTAAGATTTTAGGGCTTTTTCTTTGCTTCAACGCCGTGTCTACCCCTCCTTGCCTTTGGAAAAATGGCGGTCTTGGTGGTATCAGGAATTACAAAACTGCAATCAGGTCGAAAACTGTAATTTTCATAATAGTTTTCGACTTGCAAGTTCAAAACTATTGACATTGCGTTGCTCCGGGGTATAATAAAAGAAAAGCCATGGAGGTATGCAGCAATGGCGGAACTCGTCAATCGCCCGGAATATCTGAGGCAGCTCATTCAAAATCGAGATGTAGATTTGGTAAAAATTGTCACCGGCATTCGTAGGTGTGGCAAATCGTCCCTGCTGGAACTGTACCATCAGTATCTTCTGGAGCAGGGCGTCGCGGAAACACACATTATTCATATGAATCTGGAGTCCCTGCGCTACCGGACGCTTTCCGATTATCTTGCTTTCTATGACTATGTCAGCCAGAGAATTCCGGATAGCGGAAAAACCTATCTGATTTTCGACGAGCTGCAAGCAGTAAGCCACTGGGAAAAGGCTATTGAATCCTTCCGGCTGGATTATGATGTGGATATTTACATCACCGGCTCCAACGCCTATCTGCTGTCCACGGAGTTTTCCACCCTGCTTTCCGGACGTTATGTGGAAATCCGGATGCTGCCCCTGTCCTTCAAGGAGTTCCTGACATTCTACAGCTTTGACCAGTCTGTCACCCTGGAAGAAAAATTCCAGAAATATTTGCAGTTTGGCGGTATGCCCATTCTACGGGAGTACCAGTTCAATGAAGCCCGAAGCAATCAGGCATTGGAGGGCATCTATTCCACGGTCGTCCTGCGTGATATTTTACAGCGCAATGAGGGTGCCGATCAGGCGATGCTTCAGAAGATCATGCTGTTTCTCTGCTCCAATATTGGCAGTATCAATTCTCCCAGCAGCATTGCCTACTTTTCCGATATATACCCGGTAGTCCCGGCGAAGCAGCTCCAGATAGACGATGTTTTCCAGAATATGCCCCCGATCTGCATCCCGGTAGCCCA
>OQWE01000320.1_pt1 | contig 16667 bp, 14 predicted proteins | sample 1691591 | NCBI WGS metagenome assembly OQWE01 (sample SAMN03418265, study PRJEB22391) | human gut metagenome | biome: human-gut; feature: organic feature; material: feces | host: Homo sapiens | place: Tanzania | collected 2013-01
CTAAGAACGAGTCTATCGCTAACATCGCCCGCTTGAACCGTGAGTTCTTGAAGGCTAAGTTGGCTGACTAATCCACCGTATCTCTTAAGACACTGGATTTTTCTCTTCGCATTCTTAGGAATGCGAGAGAATTTTCTCAACAACTCTTCACTCTTCACTTTTCGGGTGTAAGCAGTTGAAGGATAGGTAGTTGGGTGGGTGAAGAGTTGAATTGACTCTTCACCCACCCTTCACCTTTTTATAGGACTGGAGCTTTTGGGGCTCTTCGGCTTTGTATCTATTCCGTTGTGAGTCAGCGATTTACATTTATAGGTGAAGAGTAGTGAAGAGTGGTGAAGAGTCAGCGCCACTCTTCACCTCTCAAATCCCCTGTGTTTATCGTGGTTTCAGGCTAAATGGTGAAGAGTGAAGAGTAAAAACGAGAGTAGGCTTTTTTACTGCGGAGGCCTCATTCCATTTTTTGCCTTGCCATGGCATTTTTTTGCCCTTTAGGAGGGCAATTTTTTGCCATTGCCAGGCAATATTCCTTATGTCGTGAGAGGTTTAAAAGAACAGAAGTATTAAGCTATAAAAATATAAAGTACCATTCCATAAAGATATAAAAAGAGCATAAATGATGAACCAAGCTACTCAAGACTTTATTCGCCAGCACCAGGACGATGATGTCCGCCAGCTGGCTTTTCTCGGAAGCAAGTATCCGGAAGTAGATATGCCTTTCGCTCTCGATCAGATTCGCGGGCGAAAGATGGCTCGTGTCAAGTTGCCTCGTTGGGCAAGTCTCGAGGGCATCATCTATCCCCCTCATATTTCTATGGAGCAATGCTCCTCTGAATCTACTGCACTTTACAAGGCAGAACTGGCTGCGAGATTGCTCGGCTTGCCAGCTTCATCATTTTCTGAAGAAATCGGGTTTGTAGATCTGACTGGTGGCTTCGGAGTAGATTTCTCTTATATCGCAGCTCGGTTGGGAGTGAAGTCGATGTACGTGGAGCGACAGGTTCATCTCTGTGAGGCGGCAAAGGAGAACTTTGAGCGACTGGGCTTGAAGAACGCCATCGTGAAGAATGGGGATGGAATAGAAGTGCTTCATTCTTTTCTGCCAAAGAAAGATGATGCAGCATCAGCTGATGATTCTTTAGGCATCATTTATGACCAACCTTTGTCATTACTTAAGACCAAGCTTGGTCTTAAGTTAATCTTCATTGATCCTGCCCGTAGAGACGATGCGGGCAACAAGGTGGTATCCTTGAAGGATTGCACGCCCGATGTTACCGTTTTGCAGGAAGAGATGCTTTCGAAGGCAGATTACGTTATCATCAAACTCTCTCCGATGCTCGACTGGCACCGTGCCATAAGTGAATTAAGCCACGTAAGAGAGGTTCATATCATCTCCGTGAACAATGAGTGCAAGGAGCTCCTTTTAGTGCTGTCAGCGCGAAATTTGGGCGATATGGAGGCTTCTTCGGCAGATGGAGAAGTAAAACATGCCGGGAATCTCCGCATTTATTGCGTCAATGATGCACAATCCTTCGTCTGCGACGAGTTGGATATGGAGTCTTCTCCGGTGAAGATAGCTCCATCTACCCTTGAAGAGATGCAGTATCTTTATGAGCCGAATGCGTCGTTGATGAAAGCTGGCTGTTTCGGTGTTCTTTCCGATCGTTATGATGCAAGGATGCTTTCCAAGAATAGCCATCTTTTCGTGAGCCAGGCACCTATCGAAGCATTCCCTGGCAGAAGTTTCCGCATCATCGCCATCTCTTCTTTCAATAAGAAGGAGTTGAAGCGTCATCTGTCAGGAATCACCAAGGCGAACATCGCTACCCGCAACTTCCCTCTCTCCGTAGCGGAATTGCGCAAGCGATTGAAGCTGAAGGATGGTGGCGAAACCTATATCTTCGCCACCACATTGAGCGACGAAAGCCATGTGCTGGTAATAACGGAGAAAGCTTATCTGAAAATTAAAGAATAAGAAAATGAGGTTAATTTAGGTGTTGCATTGATACCAATGCAGGAACTGATGTGAAATGTTTGCGAAATATGAGGGTGCGCCATAGGCTTATGACACACCCTCCTTGACGTATTATTTTCTTTTTTCCTTGAAGAACTTCTCGAAGAAGTCCATTTGCTTTTGATTTTGAACAGGACCCAAATGTAGTCCTTCCTTCATAATCATCACCGTTGGTTTACCTTCCTGGTAGGTAGTCCAGAAAGGAAGGCTATTCCCGTTTGGACTGCCAGTCTTGGTAAAGTTGATCCAGTAGCGTGACATGATTTGTTCCATGTGCTGCTCCGTCTCGGTCATCTTTCCTGTGCCAAACTTATAGCCATAGATGAATGGCATCTCTGCCACATGGCTGGCTCCTCCCTTGCGGCTTTTCACGATGGTGTTCTCTGAGTCTTGGTCAAAGTAATACATATACACCTTGCCCTTGCCGGTCTTGCTCTGCAGGTTAGCCCAGGCATACGTTCCCCATGCAAAGGAGCCATCACGGAAAATGTCGGATTGGGCGAAGTAGGTTTCTTCCTCTGTCTTGGCAGGATAGAGACAGAGAACCTGGTCTGCCCAGCTTCCATATATCTCATGGATTCTTTTCTCATAGTCACTTACACTGACAGGGCGGCTAAACATACTTCCTTCGTCGCTGTTGGTTCCTATGATGACATTTACATCATTGTAGTTTCCCTTTTCATAGAGCTTATACTGGTCATCGGTGATGGAGTAGCCGTCAACGTTCGGCCAGAAGGACTCAAAGTCGGTATTCTTCACGATGTCCATAGCCGGAACTTTTCTTAGCTGCTTCAAGTTCTTAGCCTTGAGTCTCTTTTGAAGGAGAAGTCCACCTGCTTCTGCCGCTTTGTTGGTGAGCATGGCAGTGTTACCATTTCTGTTTTCACCCACAGGCCAGAAGGAGCTACCACTTTCGCTGATGGCTCCTCGGAAGAGTCCCTTGGCAAGGGGAGAGGCGCATAGTATACTTACCGAGATACCACCGGCAGATTCTCCTGCAATGGTAATCTTGTCAGGGTCTCCACCGAAGGCAGCGATATTGTCGTGAATCCATTTTAAGGCCATCACTTGGTCAAGGATGCCATAGTTACCAGATATGTTCTTGCCTGATTCCTTAGTCAGTTCTGGATGAGCCATGAATCCCAAGGCTCCCAAGCGGTATTCTATGCTGCAATAGATGATGCCTTCCTTGACAAAGCTTTCCTGAGTTCCACTGTAGGAGCCAGAAAGAAAGGCTCCTCCATGAATCATCACAAATACAGGGAGTTTGTCATTCTTGCTCTTGGCTGGCGTTTCCACACTGAGGTATAGGCAGTCTTCGCTCATGCCCTGTTCACCACCATTTTGGTTAGGGTCGATGGGCTGTGGTGGACGGTCTCCCCATTTGTCTGCTTTGAATACTCCCTTCCAAGGCTTCTTGCTCACAGGGGCTTTCCATCTGAGGTTGCCCACTGGTGCTTCTGCGTATGGGATTCCCTTGTATAGGGCGAATCCTTCATGTTCCACACCTTCAATTTCTCCTTGCTCCACTGATGTTCTTAGCAGTTGGGCATTAGCTGCCGATAGGCAAAAGAGTGCCAGGGCGGCTGTCAGTAGATGTCTTTTCAATCTCATTTCTGGTTATTCCATTAATTCCGCAACACTATTATCAATTAAACATTTTAAGCGCTGAGCAACAAAAAGTTACTCTGGATTTTGCTATGTCAGAATTTTCACTTATCTTAGTGTTGCGAAAAGAAAACAAGCAAAACTCTGATATGACATGGCAAAGATACAAATTAAATCTGAGAAACTTACTCCTTTGGGAGGAAAATTTTCGGGTTATGGAGCAATTTCCTTTGTCTCAGAATTAGTCAAGAGTCCCAAGCAGCGCATCGTCTTGATAGACAATTCAGTTCCCCGTCTCTACCACCAACAGTACAAGTCGAGATGAAGAAGCTTCAATTTTATGACCCTTCCAATCTGAACAAGAAAACTGTAACTAGCAGTAATTAAATATTGTTATCATATTGCTAATAAGAAAAGATTATTGCTATATTTTCAGAAAAAGATGTATCTTTGCAAACAAGACATAGATAAACATTAACGATATGATGAAGCTGCTTCTTGTAGAACTTGTAGAAGACGATGCAAACCTAGCTTTTATTGAAAAAAAGCAGTAATTTTGCACCCAGAATCAAAAAACTAAAAAAATGAAAATAAGATAGTAATATTTGGTCGTTTGGCGAAATATTGCTATTTTTGCATCCTATAATATTGCAAACTAGTTTGAAATCATGTCATTAATTGAAATTAAAAAGGTCGAAAGCAAGAAGGATTTGAAGACGTTCATCGACTTCCACTACGACCTCTACGAAGGCAACGAATACGATGTGCCTAATCTTTTCAGCGACGAAATGAATACCCTGAGCAAGGACAAGAATGCTGCGTTCGAGTTCTGCGAGGCAGAGTATTATCTTGCCTACAAGGATGGAAAATTGGCAGGTCGCGTTGCTGCAATCATCAATCATAAGGCAAACAATAAGTGGGGAAAGAAATCCGTTCGCTTCGGATGGATTGATTTCATCGACGACCGTGAGGTTTCGAAGGCACTTTTGGATGCTGTAGAGAAATATGGCCGCGAGAAAGGCATGGAGGATGTGGTAGGTCCGCTTGGATTTACCGATATGGACCCAGAGGGAATGCTCGTCTGGGGATTCGACCAGCTCGGTACCATGCCTACCATCTACAATTTCCCTTACTATCCGGAGCACATCGAGGCCCTGGAGGGTTTTGAGGTAGATAACAAGTACGTGGAGTTCAAGATCATGGTGCCGGATGAGGTGCCTGAGAAGTACGCTAAGATTGCGATGATGATCGAGAAGCGTTACAATCTGCATATCCGCAAGGTTACCAAGAAGGATGTTTTCCAGGGCGGAATGGGACAGAAGATTTTCGATCTCATCAACGATACCTACAAGGATCTCTATGGCTATTCTGAACTCTCGCAGAAGCAGATAGATCAACTTATCAAGTCGTATCTCAGTTTCCTCGACTTCAACCTCATCACCTGTATCGAGGATTGGACGGGGGGAGAACATAAGCTGGTAGGTGTAGGAATCACGATGCCATCATTGGCTCATGCCTTGCGCAAGTGCCGCCGAGGCAGACTGCTGCCATTCGGATGGTTCCACGTGCTGAGAGCCATTAAGCAGCACAAGACCAACATCGTTGACCTCCTTCTCATCGGCATTCTTCCAGAGTATCGTGCCAAGGGCGCCAATGCGCTCCTCTTTGCCGACCTGATTCCTTGGTATCAGAAGTACGGAATTGAGTGGGGAGAGACCCAGGTTGAGCTGGAAACCAATGCGGGCGTGCAGGGACAGTGGGGAGCTTTGACCCCAGTGATGCACAAGCGCAGAAAATGCTACAAGAAGATTATTAAATAAGGAATTAAGGGATCTCCCCTAAAAACATAGGAGGATTTTATGTCAGAAGATAATAATGAATTGAAAGCCCCTCAGGAGCAGCCGGTGGAATATACCGACGACAATATCCGACACTTGAGCGATATGGAGCATGTGCGTACCCGTCCGGGTATGTATATCGGCCGCTTGGGTGACGGTAACTTGCCGGAGGATGGTATCTATGTGCTTCTGAAGGAGGTGGTAGATAACTCTATCGACGAGTTCAAGATGGGTGCTGGAGCCAGATTGGAGATTGATATAGAAGATCATCTGCGGGTCAGCGTGCGCGACTACGGCCGAGGCATTCCGCAGGGAAAACTCGTAGAGGCGGTGAGCGTGCTGAATACCGGTGGTAAGTACGACAGCAAGGCGTTCAAGAAGAGTGTCGGCTTGAATGGTGTGGGTGTGAAGGCGGTGAATGCTCTCAGCTCTCACTTCGAGGTAAAGTCGTTCCGCGACGGCAAGGTGCGCCATCTGAAGTTCGAGAAAGGTATTCTGAAAAGCGACAAGACCGAAGATACCGAGGACGAGAACGGTACCTTTATCTTCTTCGAACCGGATAATACCCTGTTCAAGAACTATTCTTTCCACGATGATTTCGTGGAAACCATGCTTCGCAACTATACTTATCTCAATACCGGACTCACCATCATGCACAATGGTCGCCGCATCCTCAGCCGTCATGGCTTGAAGGATCTCCTGACCGACAACATGACCAACGAGGGTCTCTACGAGATTGTCCACATGAAGGGCGAAGACATCGAGATAGCCTTTACCCATACCAATCAGTATGGCGAGGAGTACTATTCCTTCGTAAATGGTCAGCACACTACCCAGGGCGGTACTCATCAGAGTGCTTTCAAGGAGCATATCGCCAGAACCATCAAGGAGTTCTACGGCAAGTATGAGTATGGCGACATCCGAAACGGACTGGTGGCTGCCATTGCACTGAACGTAGAGGAGCCGGTGTTCGAGAGTCAGACGAAGATCAAGCTCGGAAGTACCACAATGTCTCCGAACGGAGGCGAAACCATCAATAAGTATGTGGGCGATTTCCTGAAGAAGGAAGTAGATAACTATCTCCATATCCACAAGGATGTGGCTGAGATTCTGGAGAACAAGATCAAGGAGAGTGAGCGTGAGCGCAAGGCGATGGCTGGCGTTACCAAACTGGCGCGTGAGCGTGCCAAGAAGGCGAACCTTCACAACCGTAAGCTGCGCGATTGCCGCATCCACTTCAGCGATGCCAAGAACGAGCTGAAGGAGGCAAGTTCCATCTTCATCACCGAGGGTGATTCTGCCAGCGGAAGCATTACCAAGAGCCGCGACGTGAACACCCAGGCGGTATTCTCGCTGCGAGGCAAGCCGTTAAACTGCTATGGTCTGACCAAGAAGGTGGTTTACGAGAACGAGGAGTTCAATCTGCTCCAGGCAGCCCTGGATATAGAGGATGGTTTGGATGGATTGAGATATAATAAGGTGATTGTGGCTACCGATGCCGATGTGGATGGAATGCACATCCGATTGCTCATCATCACCTTCTTCCTGCAGTTCTTCCCTGACCTCATCAAGAAGGGCCACGTGTATGTGCTTCAGACTCCATTGTTCCGAGTGCGCAACAAGCGAACCAAGATCAAGAACAAGCAGGCAATAGCGGATGCTGATGCCAAGCTGGGGCCTAAGGAGAAGAAGGGCGATTTCATCACGCATTACTGTTACAGCGATGAGGAGCGACAGCAAGCCATCAGAAACCTTGGTCCTGACCCGGAAATCACCCGATTTAAGGGTTTGGGAGAGATTTCGCCAGAGGAGTTTGCCCACTTCATCGGTCCGGATATGCGATTGGAGCAGGTTACGCTCCACAAGACCGACCAGGTGCAGAAACTCCTGGAGTATTATATGGGTAAGAATACGATGGAACGTCAGAACTTCATCATCGATAACCTGGTGATTGAGGAGGATATTCCGGAGGAAGACTCAGCACCGCTGGATTAAGTGAAGAGTGAAGAACGAAGTTTTAGAAAATGAAGAAGATAATTTTATTTGCGTTTCTGGCATTCTTGGCAGTAACTTCTGTCAATGCCCAGTTGCGCATCAAGATGGGCAAGAACAGCCCGATAGAGAAGTTGGGTAGGGCGGAAATCGCCATTACCAATCTCTATGTGGATAGTGTGGATGAGAACAAGCTTGTAGAGGACGCCATCCGTGGTATGCTCGAGAAGCTCGACCCTCATTCCTCTTATGCCACAGCCAAGGAAACCAAGGCGATGAATGAACCGCTGAATGGCAGTTTCGATGGCATTGGCGTACAGTTTAATATGGTAGATGACACCTTGCTCGTTATCCAGCCCGTAGTGAATGGTCCTTCCGAGAAGGTGGGAATCATAGCCGGCGACCGCATCGTTGCGGTGAATGATACGGCTATTTCGGGTGTGAAGATGAGCAAGGAGGAAATCATGAAGCGCCTTCGTGGTCCTAAGGGAACCACGGTGAATCTTACCATCGTGCGCCGTGGCATCAAGGACAAGCTTACTTTCAAGGTGAAGCGTGACAAGATTCCTGTAACCACGATGGATGCGGCGTATATGATTCGTCCGGGAATCGGATACATCCGATTGGGAAGCTTCGGCCTGACCAGCTACAAGGAGGTGACTACGGCGATGGATTCGCTCAAGAATGTGGGAATGAAAGACCTGATCTTCGACCTTGAGGATAATGGCGGCGGCTACCTTCAGGCAGCGGCTCAGATAGCCAACGAGTTCCTGCAGAAGGGAGATCTCATCGTTTATACCAGTGGTCGAGCAGCTCCCCGTCAGGAGTATAAGGCGCAGGCTAACGGAAGATGGCGCAAGGGCAAGGTAGTAGTGCTTACCAATGAGTTTACAGCTTCTGCCGCAGAGATTGTTTCCGGAGCCATCCAGGATCAGGACCGTGGAGTAGTGGTAGGTCGCAGAACCTTCGGCAAGGGATTGGTTCAGCGTCCGCTGACCTTCGATGATGGCAGCGAGATTCGTCTCACCATCGCCCATTACTATACGCCTAGCGGCAGATGCATCCAGAAGCCGTATAAGAAGGGAGACAGACTGGATTATGCGATGGATCTCGACAATCGCTACAAGCATGGCGAGTTCACCAACCAGGACAGCATCCATCTTTCCGACAGCTTGAAGTATTATACTTTGCGCAAGCACCGTGTGGTTTATGGTGGTGGCGGAATCATGCCTGATTATTTCGTGCCATTGGATACTACCAAGTACACCAAGATGCACCGTCAGCTGGCAGCCAAGAGCATCGTCATCAACCACAGCCTGAAGTTTATCGATGCGCATCGCAAGGAATTGAAGAGCCAGTATAAGGATTTCAACAAGTTCCTGGCAACCTACGAGGTTCCGTCTTCGCTCATCGATGCGATTATCGCTGAGGGCAAGAAAGAGAAGATAGAGCCTAAGGATGAGGCTGAATTGACTCAGACAAAGAAATACCTCGCCCTGCAGCTGAAGGCCCTTGTAGCAAGAGATATCTGGGATATGAGTCAATATTTCCAGGTTTGGAACGAGACCAACGAGATAGTTCTGCGAGCCGTGCAGCTGCTGACTACGGGAAAGTAGGTTAAGTGAAGAGTGAAGAACGAAGAGTGAAAAATTCAAGTGCTTTGCTCATGTAACTATAGAAAAAACGGCTGTTAACTGTTAACCTGTTAACCCGTGAGGTGAGTTTTAAGCAATACGCCCTGAAAGGGCAGAAGCTCCTAGCCCAGGGTAACACCCTGGGTATAATGGGAATATAACGAAGTCGCCCTGTAAGGGCAAAAGCTTTCAAATACGAAGCTTTTGCCCTTACAGGGCGTTTTGCTTGGTTGCATGTTTAACCCAGGGTGTTGCCCTGGGCTAGGAGCTTCTGCCCTTTCAGGGCGTGCTGCTCAATATTTGTTTCTGCTAGAATTCATTATCCCTTTCGGAAACATAATCCGAATCGGAATTCATGAATCCTTTCCGAATTCATTTACTTCTTCTCATGCATGTGATCCCATTTCAGATAGATTCCGGCAAGGATGGTGCCGGAAATACTGTGCCAGGCGCAGCTGATGGCGCAAGGCAATACGGCGAGAGGCTGGGCTGCGAAGAAGTTGCCTGCAAGCACCGTGGCAAGACCGGCATTCTGCATTCCTACCTCAATACTGATGGTACGCTTCTTGGCAGTATTGAATCCGGCCAGTTTTCCGGCAAGCCAACCCAGCAGATAACCCAGGGTGTTGTGGCAGAAAACCACGGCAAAAGTCCAGAGGAAAAGCGATAAGCCACGAGCCACCAAGTCATCGTGAACCGTAGAAATCACACCTCCCACAATAATCGCCAGACACGTAACGCTGATGCCCGGCATCAGACTCTGAATGGTAGGGAAGCAATCCTTCTTGCCATAGATATAATTCAAAGCGCAGCCGATGGCCACAGGGATAATCGTAACTATCAGAATGTTGATGAACATTCCCACAGCATCTACATGGATAATCTCGCCTGCCGTAATCTTCATCAGCAGCGGAGTCATTACCGGTGCAAGAATGGTGGAGGCACAGGTCATTCCTACGGAGAAAGCCACGTCGCCATGGCAGAGATAACTCATGATGTTGCTCGATACTCCGCCCGGACAGCAACCTACCAGCAGGATTCCGAGCGCCAGGGCTGGATCAAGATGCCACACATGCACCAGGGTGTAAGCCACACCCGGCATGATGATGAACTGGGCGCAGGCTCCGATGAAGACATCCAGCGGGCGCTGAGCCAGAATCTTGAAGTCGTTGGTGGTCAAGGTCAAGCCCATGGTGAGCATGATGATGCCGAGAATGACGGTTTGAGTAGTTCCGCGCACCCAGTCGAAGGTATGTGGGAAGAAGAATGTGAATACTGCTACACCTATTACGAAAATAGAGGTGTAATTGGCCAGCCATCGGCTGAGCCCCTGAAAAAACTTTAGCATAATTCTATTTCTTTTTAAAATCCTGATATTTCTCTCTTGATATTTCTCTCTTATTGATGACCTCTTTGAAGATCTCTCTTATTTTTCTTTCTTTCCTCGCTTTCAATATTGGGTGCAAAAGTACGTCTTTTCTTCCGAATAAACAAATTATTTAATAATTAAATATCAAATTATAATATTTTTGTTGGGTGCCGCTTACGAATCTGCACGATTTATCTTAGATTGTGCAAAATAGAAAGCAAAATAATTCGCCTTTTCTTCTTTAATTCCGCAACAAATGTGTAACTTTGCACCCATATTATCGATAATAGTCATAGAATGAACGAAGATTTTGATATAAGACAACAGACGGTTTCGCCTGCCGAAAAGGAATTCGAGAAAGCACTGCGCCCACTGAAGTTCTCCGACTTCAGCGGACAGAATGGCGTGGTGGATAATCTCGAAGTCTTTGTTGAGGCTGCCAAGTATCGTGGCGAACCGCTCGACCATACCCTCTTGCATGGTCCTCCGGGACTGGGTAAGACCACCCTGAGTAACATCATCGCCAACGAACTGGGCGTGGGCTTCAAGATTACATCAGGCCCTGTACTCGATAAGCCGGGCGACCTGGCAGGAATCCTTACCTCCTTGGAGCCTAACGATGTGCTCTTCATCGATGAAATCCACCGCCTCTCGCCAGTGGTAGAGGAGTATCTCTATTCGGCGATGGAGGATTACCGCATCGACATCATGATAGACAAGGGGCCTTCGGCACGAAGCATCCAGATAGATTTGAATCCGTTTACCCTCGTGGGAGCCACCACCCGCAGCGGACTTCTCACAGCTCCGCTCCGTGCCCGTTTCGGCATCAATCTGCATCTGGAATACTACGACCCAGAGACGCTTCAGAAGATTATCAAGCGAAGTGCGATGCTCCTGCAGGTGCCGATAGAAGATGAGGCGGCAGTAGAAATCTCCCGCCGCTCGCGTGGAACCCCTCGTATCGCCAACTCATTATTGCGAAGAGTGCGTGATTTCGCCCAGGTGAAGGGCAACGGAACCATCACTTACGAGATTGCCCAGATGGCGCTCAAGGCACTGAACATCGACCAGTATGGCTTGGACGAGATAGACAACAAGATTCTCACCACCATCATCGACAAGTTCCGTGGAGGTCCGGTGGGCGTAAGCACCATTGCCACGGCTATCGGCGAAGATGGCGGCACCGTAGAGGAGGTTTACGAGCCATTCCTCATCATGGAAGGCTTCATCAAGCGTACGCCACGAGGCAGAATGGCCACCAAGCTTGCCTATGATCATCTCGGCAGGAATCCGTATGGAAGCAACATCATGCAGGGCGACCTGTTTGAATAAAGTTCGAATCTCAAAGTAATCTCAAAGTTCAAAGTAAAATGAGAATAGGAATATTTACGGGTACATTCGACCCATTTACGATAGGACATCAGAACATTGCGGAGCGTGCTCTGCCGATGTTTGATAAGCTTGTGATTGCCGTGGCGATGAGCAAGCTGAAGCATGCTAACGAGGAGATAGAGAAGCGTGTGGAGGACATCAAGGCTGTTTTCCCGAAGGAATGTGCAGAACTGGTGGATGCTGGTGATGCTTCTAAGGGATTCCGCCTGGAGGTGGTTTCCTACGATGACCTTACCATCGACCTGGCGCATCGTCTGGGAGCCAAGTTCTTAGTGAGAGGCGTAAGAAGCGCCAAGGATTTCGAGTATGAGCGTGAGCAGGCTGACATCAACAAGCAGTTGGGCGGTGTAGAGACCATCCTGCTATTCTCTGATCCTCGCTACAGCAGCATCAGTTCTACGCTCGTCAGGGAGTTGAGATTCTTCGGAAGAGAAGTGGATGAATTCCTGCCTAAGGCGAAAGTGTGACAGGAATGAAGCACCTACTAACTTCATCGTATGAATCGAGAAGTGACGTGCAATCCTTGGAGAAATAAAGAATGAAGGAATAACAAAACAATTAAGAAATAACAGATAAAAATAGGAGGAAAAAGTATGATTACATACAATGTAGATGGCGTGAAAATGCCAAAGATCAAGAAGCGCGACACCAGTGCCTGGATTCGCAAGGTAGCTGCATCTCATGGCCGCAAGGTAGGCGAGGTGGGCTATATGTTTGTAGATGACGAGAAGATACTCGAAGTGAATAATGAGTATCTGGGGCATGATTACTATACCGATGTCATTACCTTTGATTATGATGAGGATGATGTCATCAATGGCGATATTGTGATTTCGCTCGATACCGTCCGCACCAATGCTGAGCAGTTTGGCAAGACCTATGATGATGAGCTCCACCGTGTCATCATCCATGGCATTCTGCACCTCTGTGGCATTAATGACAAAGGCCCTGGAGAGCGTGAAATCATGGAGGAGAATGAGAATAAGGCGCTCGCCCTGCTCGAGGGTGCTTCGATTTTGAAGAAGTAAGAAGCCCTTCTTTATAATTTGAGGAAGCTAGGTTTCTTCAATTTCAGGTAGAAGTATAGAAAAAACAACTGTTAACTGTTAACCTGTTAACTTTGTTACAGGTTGGCAGTTGACATAATAATAGGAGATAAGATTATGGCAACAGCAATCAAAGCAATACCAACATTGCATGGTAAAGAAGCAAAAGAGTTTTTGCGCCATGCAGAAGAGGCCGAGCGTAATTTTAAGGGATTCGAGAATATCGAAGAACATCCCTTTTGTGTAATGGCTCGCAGCATTTTGGAAAAGGCAGGTATGAGATAAGAAAGGAGGCATTTATGTTTCTGAGTTCACAATGCTTTTTTAGTGAATTGACAGATGACTTATTATCCACCTGTCAACCATTCTCGTGTGGCAATGAAGATCTGGATGATTTCTTTAAGAATGATGCCACACGCTATGCTTATTATTTGATGGGGAAATCATATTGTTTTCGAAAGAATGATGCCCCCACCAAAATCGTTTGTGCCTTTACGGTTTCTAATGATAGCATTCGTATTTATGATTTGCCAAGAAGCCGTAAGGATTATATGAAAAGTCTTACGCATCATGAAAAGCCTCTGCGTAGATACCCTGGTATTCTTATCGGTCGTTTGGGCGTAAACAAGGATTTTTGTGGAAAGGGAATAGGCAGTGAAGTCATTGATTTCATCAAGGGTTGGTTTATGTCTCATGACAACAAGTCTGGCTGTCGCTTTGTGATAGTAGATGCAATCAATGCACCAGAAGTAATCTCTTTCTATGAGAAGAATGGATTTCAGCCTTTGTTCACTTCTGAAGAGCAAGAATTCCTTTATACTGGTGGTAAGAAGGGACAGCCTATAAAAATGGCAACTCGTCTTATGTATTTCGACTTGTTGTGGATGAGACAATAAAAAAGGTTTTATTTAAAGGTAGAAATATGAAAAGAATAGTTTTGTTATTATTGTGCGCATTGACTTCTGTTGTAGCTAATGCGGAGTTATGGACTTCTTTTAAACAGAGACTTAAATATGAAGATTTAACTAAAAAAGGGCAGGAACATGTGGATTCCGTGATTAAATCCGAAGACATTAGTCTTGATTATTATCTAGAGCGCATAAATGTATATCGAGCAACAGAAAATTTAATGCATGCACCTTCTGTACTGTTAAACATAAGTGCATGGCGTTTAAATTCTGTTGGCGGTATCGAAATGGATGTAAATGTAACAAATTGTACAGCAAAGACAATTAAATATGTAGATTTTTCTTGTTATTTTACTAATCCTGTAGGTGATATTTGTTACAATTCAATTGGTGGTGGAAAGTTTATGAAAAAGTCTTTAGTAGGTCCAATAGGACCTCGTCCTAGTATGGATGATACATCAGAAAGTGCCATTGATAAAATGAATGATTGTGAAGCATCATATAAATTAGATGATCCTAATTTTTATAATAAAACGGCAGAAACAATTCATATAACTTTAGTTAAAATGACTTATATGGATGGCTCCGTAAAATCCTTTGTAGGTAAAAGTTTAGATGATATAATCTCTTTTGAATATAATTGGGGAACGTCTGATTATAATCCTTTAAATTGTGTAGAATATTTGAAGGATATTTAAAATACAAGTAAAGGGAGATTCCAATGATAATGGTTGGAGTCTCCCTTTACTTGCTTTATTCTATTGCCTTGATTCTTTCCCGGCATTCTTTCAGGATTTCCTTCAGTTCATCCTCCTTGTTGGCCCTGAGCATGGCGATACGGGTCTGCTTGAAGTCAGGGATTCCCTTGAAGATAGGGGAGGCGGCGAGATGGCGACGGGTGTGGAGAATGCCTCGGTACTCGTCGATGCGCTCGATATTGATGCGGAGCTGCTCTTCCAGAAGGTCGATTTTCTCATCCACGGTCAGTGGGGCGGCACCGGTATTGTCAAGATAATCACGGATTTCCTTGAAAATCCAAGGTCTTCCGAAGGTGGCGCGACCAATCATCACAGCATCCACACCATAGCGGTCGAAAGCAAGCTTGGCTTCTTCCGGGGTCGTAATATCGCCGTTGCCGATGATAGGGATATGAATGCGGGGATTGTTCTTCACCTCTCCGATGAGGCTCCAGTCGGCTTCTCCCGTGTACATCTGGCTACGGGTTCTGCCGTGGATGGTGAGTGCCTGGATTCCGCAGTCCTGCAACTGCTCAGCCAGGTCGGTAATGATGAGGTTGTCATTATCCCAACCCAGTCGGGTTTTCACGGTTACAGGCACATTGACTGCTTTCACCACTTCTCTTGTAATATCCAGCATCAGAGGAATATTGCGGAGCATACCAGCTCCAGCGCCCTTTCCAGCCACTTTCTTGACAGGGCAACCGAAGTTGATATCGATCACGTCCGGATGAGCCTGTTCTACAATCTTTGCAGCTTCCACCATATCCTCGGTGGTGCGGCCGTAAATCTGAATACCCACAGGGCGCTCCTCATCGCTTATTGTAAGCTTGCTGACGGTGCTCTTGATGCTTCTCACCAAGGCTTCTGCCGATACGAACTCAGTATAAACCATGGCTGCTCCGAATCGCTTGCAGAGCATGCGAAAACCAATATCCGTTACGTCTTCCATCGGAGCGAGGAAGAGGGGCTGCGAGCCAAATTCTATATTTCCTATTTTCATCTTATTCTTTTTTGCGGCTGCAAAGTTACATCTTTTTTCTGATATTACCAAAATTCACTTCAGCAGATGATACATTCCCCCAGCCAATGTCCTGATGAGCCCCTTCATCTCCAACTGGAAGAGGAGGACGGTGAGGCGGCTGATGTCGATGCCGCTCTGCACGGAAATCATGTTGATCTGCAGGTCGTTGTTTCTTGACAGAACATCCACGATGGATTGTTCTGCTGCAGAAAGGTCGGGGAAGAGACTGCGCTCAATGCCCTGCTGCTTGGCGCGCATCAGCTTGGCGTCATCCTGCCAACCCATATCCTTCACGAAGTCGGAGGCACTCGTAATCAGCATGGCACCATTCGAGCGGATGAGGTTGTTGCAGCCCTCGCTGTAAGCATCGCCTATCCTGCCAGGGAAGGCGAAGACATCTCGGTTGTAGGCTTGTGAGATTTCGCACGTGATGAGACCTCCTCCATGGGCGGCACTCTCTACCAGTATGCAGGCATCCGACATTCCTGCCACGATGCGGTTGCGGCGCACGAAGTTGATTTTATCGGCATTCGTCTGCGTCAGAAATTCCGTGAGCAGTCCGCCCTGTTCTATCATCCTCAGCGCTGTTTCTTTGTGGCGGTTGGGGTAGAGGTCGTCCAGTCCGTGAGCCAGCACGCCTACCGTCTCATACCCCTTGTCAAGCGCCTGTCGGTGGGCATTGATGTCCACTCCGTAGGCGAGTCCGCTCACGATGAGAACCTGTGGACAGAGCTGCTTCAGATCGGTGATGAATCGGCGGATGAGATCCTCGCCGTAAGGAGTGCAATGGCGGGTTCCCACGATATTGATGACGCGCTGCTGGTTCAGGTTGGCGTTGCCCTTGTAGAAGAGCATGAGCGGCGCATCATCGCATTCCCTGAGTCGGCTGGGGTAGCGTTCGTCGTTCATCGTGAGGGGTTCTATTCCGTAGCGCAGGTCGTATTCCAGTTCTACTTCGGCTCTCTTTCTTGCCTCATCGCTATTCTGGATGGCGTTCACGAGTTTATCCGAGGCATCGGGCAGGATGTCACGGAGATTGTTCTTATGCTCCATGATGAGCGTGGCGGAGCCCACCTTTCTATATAGTTCCAGCATTCCCGCAAGGCTG
>OQWE01000323.1_pt1 | contig 16646 bp, 14 predicted proteins | sample 1691591 | NCBI WGS metagenome assembly OQWE01 (sample SAMN03418265, study PRJEB22391) | human gut metagenome | biome: human-gut; feature: organic feature; material: feces | host: Homo sapiens | place: Tanzania | collected 2013-01
TTGTTACTTCTACCAATTTGAATTGTGATAGTCTTATCTATAAAGACATTGTTACATAAATGATGGAGCAAGTTGGAAAGAAATGGAGAACAGATATATACATGTTGAAAAACAATGTATATGCTTACGTCTCAATGACCATTTTCGGTTGAATTATGATTTTAAATTCTAAGCATTATTCTTGTAAAAATGACAGCACTTGCAAGCTTCTTCGAGAGTGTTTATTCCAATATTGTCAAAGAACTCAAAAGCCCTCTTTTGCGAGGTTGTATGATGAAGATAAACTTGTCCCGATTAATGGGACACCAATGATTATTTATGATAGAAACAAAGAAAGATTTAGATAACTATATTATTGCAGATTATGTGATGAATCGAGGGTACACACATCCTTCTTTTATCGTCTGGATAAAACGACAGAGGCGATAAGGTAAGCGCAGAGAATTACTTGAAGAAGGCTGGAAATGGTCCGGAAGTGGACAACGCTAAAGGCGCACTTGCTGTTCTGAAGAATGATTATCAGACTGCCAAGACCTACTTCGAAAAAGCAGATAAGGCTGGATTGAAGGAAGCCAAGATCAATCTTCAGGAACTTCTCAGAAGGATGTAATCAAAGGATGAATATCTATATATATATAATGTATAGTAAAAGATGATTATTCAACAAAAGAGGATTTCATAAGTAAAAGATGACTCATAAATTGTAAAGAGAATTAAGTTTAAGAAGGTTTATAAAAAAAGCAAATAACTTTTGCTACAAAATATGCGAAACTTCATTTTTAGAATTAATGTATAAGTAAAATAATTGTTTAACGTTTTAAGAACTTAAGATTATGAAGAAATTTAATCTATTCGCAATGAGTATGTTAGCGATAGCAGCATTCACATTCAACAGTTGCAGCACTGACGACACAATGTCTCCTACCACTGGTCAGGAAACAGTAGATGGTTTCTATAACATGACTATCCAGGTAAAAGGTTCTGCTGGTGATGCTACCAGAACTATCCAATCTAACCCTGAGAACGGAACAGTAGAGGAAAGCACCATCACATCTGGTACCATCTATATCTATCAAGGTACAGAAAGAATCTTCAAGAAGACCGTAACGGCAAGTGACTGGAAGACAGCTCCTACCCAGACAACTGCTGGTGAGACCAAGCCTATCAAGGTGAGTGTAAACGACGTGAAAGAGAACACACCATACACCGTTTACTTCTTGGCAAACGCAGATTTAGACTATCCTCTCGCAGCCAATGCAGCATTTGAAGGATCAACAGTCGGAGGTGCAAACTATGCAAGCAACAACCATTTCGTGATGTTCAACCAGAACGACAAGAACAAGCAGGCTGCTCATAGTACTGTTACCTTTACAGCGGACAACAAGAACGAGGCTACCCCTGCCATTGCAACCCAGATCTCTCTCGACCGAGTTGTAGCAAGAGTAGATGCTCCTACCGTAGTGCCAAACAAGATTGAAAGAAAGCCAGAAACTACCACCAAGAACTTTGAGGATTATCTGGAAGGTGTAGTTTATGACACATACGCACTGTCAAACTTGAACAACAACTCTTACGTAGTGCAGAATTGGAACACAACAGGCAACTGGACACTCAATGCGCTGATTGCAGAAACTGCTCCTTACTACAAGCCAACAACAGATTACGGCACCAAGTATCAGGCTGCAGGTCTTGAGAATTTCACCACCAACGCCCGTACTCCTAAGAGCTACATGTTTGAGAATACAACAACTGAAAAGGATGATGCAACATCAATCTACTTCTGCATCAAGGCCACATTGACAGAAAGTGCTAAGGCAAATGCAGACTTCGCAGATGGCACATTCTATCGCTATGACGGCAAGCTTTACACCCGTATCGCAGACTTGATGGCAGACGAGGCAGTAAGTAACCCATTCGGAGCGCTCACAGCAGCAGAAGTGGTAAATAATATTAAGGATGCACAGGGCAACTTGATCGAGGAAGGCGAAAAGTTAGCAAACTTCCGCAAGACCAACAACATCGAAGTTTACCGTGCAGGTAAGATGTACTACCGCTACACCATTGAGGACAACTACTACGTACGTGATGGTTATTACTCAATTCTCCGCAACAGCATCTATCGCTTGAATGTGGATGGTATCTACGACTTAGGTAAGGATGTTCCTAATGGACCAACTCCTGACGATATCCAGCCTAACTACTACATGAATGTAACAGTAGCTATCAACCCTTGGGTACTTAACTCTACTAATATTCAGTTGAAGTAACAATCATCAATCTTTCGGGGGCATTGCCTCCGAAAGATTTCCTCCAAAGAATCAAGAACGAATCCTTCATAAGACAGTGATATAAAACTCACCCCCTACTACATCCTCCATCCGAAAGATGGGACAACCCACAGAAAGATGGGATTACCCAGTGCTTCCAGTAAAGCACCCCAAAGACGAAATCAACGATGCCCTACTAAAAGCAGGGCACTCCAGATAACTCAAGAGAACTTTTCTAAGAATATTAACAATATAAAGATTTAACGATATGGCAAAATTCATCAACAACAACTGGTTTAAATTGGTATGTTTCTCAGCCATAGCACTAACCACAATGTCTTCTTGCATCAAGGAAGACATGGACGACTGCCCGCCTGCAATAAGTAAAGTGGCTCTCCAGTTCGACTATACATATAACGTGAAACAAGCTGACGCTTTCGCCGCTGAAGTTAAGAATATCAACGTTTATGCCTTTGATGAAAACGGCAAATTCTTTGACTCTTATATCGAAAGCCGAGAAAAGTTTGAAACTGGACACACGATGGAAATTACGGGTCTGAAGGATGGGAAATATACCTTCGTATGTCTGGCTCGCGACCGTCAGGTGATGTCAAGAGCAGAAGATGACGAGATGGAGTTCAGTTTTGCTTCTCTTACACCGGGCGTTTCTACCATTGACGACCTGACCGAAAGGATGGGTAAGGACAATGGCGAAGAAATCAAGAACGACAAGGAGTTTGCAGCCTTATACACCGCAAAGACCCAGGTGGACTTCCAGCGGCTGAACCAAAAAGGAAATGAAGGTACAGTAGTGACTTCTACACTCAGCTTAATGAAGTGTACCAAGACTTACCGCATCGTATTGCTCCCTTACGAGAACGACCAGGCGGATTTCAAACCTGAGAATTTCGACGTTCGCATCGAAGGTTCTGCAGCATGGCTCGATCACAATGGAGAGAAAGTGAAGAACGAAGGAATCACCTACTTGCCATACAACATGGAGCGCAGAGCAAACTATGACGGTGCACATACCGAGGTGAATGAAGAACCTGTAGATCAGGCCTTGATTTACGATCTCTCATCTTCTCGTATGTTCGAAAGACAGAGTGACAGACGTGCCGTAAGGGATGGCGACAAAAGCATATATGATGACAAGCGCATCATTATCACCGACCTGCGCGATAAGGATCATCCTATAGAATTATTCAATCATTCTCTCCCTTGGTTCCTTGCTCTTTGCGGAGAAAAGGTAAACCAGAATTGGGATGATCAGGAATATCTGGACCGTGAAGACCATTACGTTCTGATGTTCTACGTATCGGACAAGAGAGATTACAACATGATCACCAAGGTGAATGTCAATGGTTGGAATGTCAATATCAAAGATACAGAATTAGGTAATAATCAATAAAGAAAGGAGGACGCTATGAATGACTTCATTAAATTATACGAAAGAAGGAATCGAATCAAGACCTTCTTGATGGCACTCACGGCATTGCTACTCTCGCTTTTAGCCATCAGCGTCTTCACATCATGCGTCTATGACGATTATGGTCCTGGCACTGCCAATGACGACAGCGAGACCTATTTGAATCTCAGTTTTCTGACTTCCTCTCCTACCGAGTCAAGGGCGGCGATGAGTAGAGCTGATGACTTCGACAGCAACCCAGCCAATCCTGCTACGGAAAGCAGCATCCACAGCATCAGAGTTTGGGCTTTCAATTCCAACTCTACAGGTGATGATGCCATCGCAGTAAGCTATAGAGAAGAAATTCTCACCACTCCTGTCAACGGCGAAACTGCCGTAAAGACAGTAAGCATGAAAATTCCTCGCAAATCTGGAGGAAACGAACTTGAGAATCTCGACCTTTTCATTCTGGCAAATGCGGAAAGCATCGAGGGTATTTTCCCAGATAATACTGCCAACAAGATGTTGACTCGCAAGCAGTTGAAGGAAATGGTCATCAAGAGTCAGTTCGGCATCAACGGTGAAGGTAAAGCTCAGGCATCCGAAGTTCCTGCTACAGGACTTCCACTGTCAAGAGTCATCACCCATATCTCTGTAGCAGACCATGTGGCAGATACAGAAACTGCTGCTGCAGCCAAGAGCGTAATCATTCCGTTGGTAAGAGCCGTTTCTAAGTTGCACTTCTTCTTCGCAAGAAAGGCTGATGGAGGAACAGAAGAGGCATTGGTCACCAAGATAGAATTGGACGAGGATATCATACCACAAGCCAGTTATGTCTTCCCTGATGCAACCACCTATGCATACCGCGAGACTGCCGGACTCATCTCCACCCAGTATAATGGAACTACCACTTACGTACAGTCAAAGGTGACGCTCGGAGGAGTTTCCAACAGCTACATTACCAGTGTTGCAGACCCAACAACTTTCCACAGAGGAAGCAGTGAAAAAGCAGCTGAATACATGACGCGTCTGGATGGAGCCAACTTCGTATCCCAGCACCGTACTTATCTCAGAGAGAGCAACCGACCTATCACAGGTAGGATTTATTTCAAACTGAGTGAGGACTCTCCAGAGCAAAGTACCACCTTCACGATACCTTCCAACATGAAGCCTGCAGCACGCAACCACGAGCTGGTAGTCTATGCATACTTCCTCGAAGGCGGCAAGTTGCAAATCAACCCTACCGTACTCGACTGGGAAGATGGCGGAAAGTACAACTATGTAGATAAGGTAGAAATCCATACCGTCGTAGAAGGCGATTATCAAACCCATGACGGAGGCATACAAGTAGCTTTCAGTGAGCCTACCTGGGGGCCGAAGATTACCTTCGAAAACATCTATACAGGTGGCAGGAAATGGATTCTCCAGAGCAACAATCCAGTCTTCGGATTTGTGATAGCGGGAGACGAAAGTGGAGAAATCAAGAATACCTTGGAAGGCAACGGCAACAAGGAAACCATCAGCTTCTATGTAGTGCCTAAGAAGATTCTTGATATGGCAAATCCACACAACTATCATGCAAATATCTTCTTGACGATCGTTCCAAGCAACAAAGCACTCATCAACGTGGGTGAAGGCGAAGAAAAATTGCCAGGAACCTCTACGGAAATCAGTTTTGTTCAAGTGAAGTAACATTTAAAATGACACCATCATGAAGATCAATTATCAATATAACAGAACCTGGAAAGCAATGCTGACCTTCATCATGGGCGTACTCTTATCCGGGTGCGCTGGGGAAGATGCCTTCAACGATACCATCGGAATGGAAGAGAGCCTCAGCATTTATCCACAGGTGACTGATGCCAAGACAAGAGTGGCATCCGACATGAGCCTCAACGAGGCTAAGTTGGATAAACTCGATGTGAAAATCTTTGGTAAAGCCGACGCAACGCTCAAGTTGGGCAAGACGTTGCCAAGCATGACTCAAGGTACTACAGCTACTTTGGACCAGGGCAACTGGAAAGACAAGAACCAGCTGGTAGAAAATGAAACTTACCAGGTTGTTACCATTGCCAATGCCAAGGAATCACTGCAAGGCATCAATGTTCTGAGCGAATTAGCAGGAAAGACCCAGACGGATGCAGACATCTGGAAACCATACCAGACGAATACCAATCCTGGCAAGAATTTCCTGATGAGCAGCACGACCGATTATCTCGTAACAACAGCTGCCCGCCAGACCATTCAAACCAGTCTCTGCCGTGCAGCAGCTAAAATCCTGGTAAAGCTCAACATCAATGTGCCTGGATACACTGTTGGTAATCCAAGCTGGAATTTCCAGAACTACAATACTGCTACCACATTCTTCGGCGAAAACTCTGCCAAGACTTTGGGCAATATGAGTGGAGCTTACGAAAGTGCTATGGGTGAAAACGGAAACTTTACCATTACCACCTACAGCTATGCTACCCAATGGGACAATACGGAGCAGATGCCTAAGTTGATCGTGAAAGTACCGCTGACCAAGATTTCAGAAGCTGCTGAAGGAGAAGGAGCCGTTGGCGAAACCACAGACAACTTCTATAGCATACCAGTACGTGACATCAACGAAACAGAGTTGAAACGCAACCATATCTATACCGTCAATGCCAACATTACCAATCGTGGCAGCAGTACAGAAATCGTCTATGGAACCCAGGTGGATATCCAATACGACGTGATGAAATGGACAGAAGGCGAAGAAACCGTTATCAATGCCGACAAGCATAGTTATCTCCTGGTTACCCCTACCTTCCATATCATGAGAAATGAGAAAGTGGATAACAAGACGATCCAATTCTATGCTTCCGATGCTTGTACTGTCCAAATAGACGAAGTTTATTATTACGACAAGAACGGCACGAAGAAGGCGATTAAGTCAGGAAGTACTTATCCACAAATCAGTCTGAATTTCGCCAATGGTCATACAGAGAAGAAAGACCAGGGTATCGTCAATATCCAAGCTAAAGAATTTGTTCCGTTGACCGTAAAATACATCAAGTTTACCATATCCTGCGGTGAAGGAGAAAACAAGAAGACAGAACAGGTAACCATCAAGCAATATCCATTGGAGTACATACAGGCCATTGCAGGATGGTACTCTACCAAGAGTCTGGACGGATGGATTGATTGGCAAGAACATCAAAAAGCCCACAAAACCAGCAAGACATCATCTGATGATAACTTCACGGCAAAGGTTTATACCTATGGTAAGGTACAAGAAGGATGGGGTTGGTGGTCAGATATCATAGAAGGCACATATATTTGGGAATACCAAGATGAATATAAAGAAAATGCATACCAAGCCACTCTGAATAAAGCAAGAAAAGACCAATCCAACAACAACATGTATGTGGTTCAAATTACAAAAACCAACGGAAACTATACGATTGGACATGTAAACAACATCAATCCAACCACAAAACTGTCATCAGAAGACGTAGTATCACCTGCTTTTGCTCTGGCGTCTCAGCTCGGTACCGTAACAGTTTTCGACGAAGGAGTCAAGGCATCCAAGCACTGTGATGACTATGTAGAAGTAGGAAAAGACGGGACCCGTTATGAGAATTGGCGACTTCCTACGAAATCGGAAATCAACGTGATTGTAAACTATCAATACGAATCTGATCAGGATGTCGTAACAGAGGTTCTTAGAGGCTATTCATATTGGTCTTTGAGTGGAAACCAGGTTAAAGCAAATTCGAATGGTTCTGGTCAGGGATTCGTACGCTGCGTCCGCGACCTTACACCTGAAGAGGTAACTGCATTAGAAAACAAGAAAGAATAAACCATCACAAAGGAGGCACTATTATGAAACATTTAAAATATTATATGAGTATGATTGCAGGACTGTTGGCTATGCTGACAGCCTGCACAAACGACATGGTTGAGAATGGTCCTTCTGAGCTTTGGGAAAAACAAGGAAACGAATATACCATTACCACTTATGTTGGTATTCCGAGCTATGAGGAGAACCAGACCATAACCAGAAGTCAGACATACGGTAATGAAGGTATTGACCGGGCAGAAGACATCCAGCTTTTCTGCTTCGACAAGGACGGTTTCTTCTTAGGACTTGCAAAAGATCTTACGCTTGAAACAACGCCTAAAGGAGATATCCTGGAAAACGGCAGCAGCAATCCGAAAGGCATCAAGGCTACAATACCAAATTCTACCGCAAGAATCCACTTTGTTGCCAATGCTACGTTGGACATCACCCAATCTCCTAAATGGATCGGAATGCATGAGAATATGCTCATGACTTCATTCGAATCAAGCGCTGGAGAAGACCATGCTCAAAAAATCGTCTATTGGGGATATGTCAAGAAAAGCACACCAGAGGAGATGAAAGCTTTCCTAAATGGTGGAGCCGACAAGCCTGTGATACATCTCATCAGAGACAGAGCCAAGGTGAAGGTTGAACTGGAAGACGAGGTGGCTAACGAAATTAAAAAGGTGATAGTATCTATCTACGACGGTCAGGAACACGGTACGATTGCTCCATTCAAGACAGACCTCACCTTCCCTGACACCCATGAGATGGCAGTATGGAACCCTGATTATATCACTCCTACCAAAGACCAGAAGACATACCAGGGTTCTGAGGGACAGATGGAGAATATCGCCTATACCTTTGAGAATCGCAATGATGCCAGCAAACCGCTGAAGGTTATTCTCTGGGCAACTTACAAGAACGGTACCCACAAACGTTTCCTCGTGCTTTTGCAGGACAAGGACAACCAGCTCTACCGCATCAAGCGAAACTCGGCGTAAGGAACTGCCGGGAAATCATCAAGGTATTACGAATGAAAAACTACAAATAATATGGAAAAGTTTGGGTCAGTATTTAAGATCAACCTTTCAGAAAGGAATCTGCAGAACATGTATACCCTGCTGAATGAGGAAGTCAAACCTTTCTCCATGGGAGTCGCAAAAGCGGTAAGAGGCATGCATACCATTACGCTGAGATTTCGCACAGAAGACGCTATGTATTTTGCGAAACTGATAGAAAGGGCGGAACATGAATGATGCATGCCTGGTGTGTATGTATGCAAGAAATTGCATCAACGGGCGATGGTGCGACAAGTTAAAAAGTTACGTCGAATATAAAGAGGAGATAATGTGTGATGAACAGAAAAGATATGAACAATATAAGCAGGGCTGCCCAACTATTGATTAATCAGGGGGCATTGCCAGATGATTTTGATATAATACAGGTATCGGGCTGTGGCGTGCTTGGGTATTCCGAGTCGCACGACATGAGCGTCATGTGGACTCCTTCAGGGTTTGCGTATAAGAGCGAAAGCCATTATGAGGTCGATGATTCTTATAGTATGGTGTACTGGAATGATGAGGAAAACAGACCTGTCGTTATGAGTCCCTTGCTTTTTTGGAGGGCCAGAACATTAGATATAAAATTGTGATTGCGCAATTCCGCAATCGTGCTGAGCAATAATTAGAGAGTATTTCCCGGAATTTTCTCCGGAAAATACTTTTGCAAAAAGAAGCAAATCTGAATATATATATGATAAAGGTAGAAGATATTTTGAAAGCCACCAACGGTGGTCTCGACATTATTCTTGAGCTGTATCCGCAGGCGAAGGTGTGTATCGATGGATCGAAAAAGCATTTCGCTATTCGCAACGAGAAGACTCCTTCTGCAGCATTGCGCAAGTACAACTCGAAGAGCTATGGCGAGATATGGCAGGTGACTGACTTTGGAGGTGACGGGCGCGGAGAGAATGCCGTGACCCTGTATATGCGTGAGAATAATATTGACCGTTCGCACTTTAACGAGGCAATACTGCAGCTTGCCGCGAAGTATGGTGTAAGAGACGAACTCGATCATACCGTCAACAAGCCTGATATACGCCAGCGTCCGGCTCGACAGGATGAAGCGGATGGAAGCCGCAGCTTCGCCCTGAACGAGAAATTTACGGACTTCGAGCTCAAGGTGTTCGGTCCGAATGTGACACAGAAGCACCTCGATGAGCTGCACTGGCACTCCGTGAAATGGATTACCAACGTCAAGGATCGACGCGTGACGGAAAAGTATTCCAATGCTCATTACCCGATCTTTATGCGTGAGTGCCTAATAAGCGAGGCGCATGGTGATGAACCGGAGCAGAAATTCTACAAGGTGTACGAACCTCTTAACTGCGAAAAGGGATTCCGCTTTTCGTACACTCCTGCAGGTAAGAAGCCGCAGCATTATATCAACGGTCTTTCGGAATTGAAAAAGGCGTACGACAAATACAATGCCGAGCAGGAACGGGTGTGGCGTGATTCTCATGACGATGACAAGCCTTACAAGATGCAGAAGCTGCCGGAGGCGTTTATCTGTTCCGGCGAACGCGATTCGGTATGTTGCCGCAGCATGGGCTTCTATCCGCTGTGGTTTAACAGTGAGACGTATCAGCTGTCGGGCGAGGAATACAAGGAAATCATGAAGTATGTGGAGACTCTATACAACATTCCGGATATCGACGAGACAGGACGACGAAAAGGCAAGGAACTTGCTTTGAAATTCATCGATATACATACGGTATGGCTCCCCGAATGGCTTACAACATATCGTGACAACAGGGGGAAACCGCGTAAGGATCTGCGTGACTGGATGGAACTGCGTCCGGAGAAGCGTGACTTCAAGAACCTGATGAAGCTCGCCATGCCTGCGAGGTTTTGGGTGAGCATCATGCAGAAAGACGGTAAGTGGAAATATGAGATGGATACTGCCTGCCTTTACAATTTCCTGCAGCTTAACGGATTTTATGCCCTACATGACGAGAACTCTGCTGTCACACAGTTCATTCGCATCTGTGGTAATATTGTAAAAAAGGCAAACGTAAAAGACATTCGCGAATTCATCCGTCGTTGGGTGGTAGAGAGATTTGAAGACAGAGGCGTCCTCAATCTGGTCTTAAACTCCCCTAAACTCACAGCCGCTTCGCTTGAAAGTCTGCAGGAAATAGCACTTGATTTCACTACTTATACCCCAAACTCTCAATATTTCTTCTTTCAGAACAAAACTATAGAAGTTGTGAAACCTGTCCCTGGTGGGAATGGAGGTATGATAGAGTATAATCCGGGTTCCGACGGATTGCATAACTACGTATGGGAGGATAACGTTATACCTCATAAGTTCAAACGTCTGCCTGATATGTTCAAAATATCCCAGATGGAAGATAACGGGAAGACAGAGCTTGATATAGATGTTATTGACGCGAATAGTAGCCACTTCTTCGGTTATCTTATAAACACGTCAAGACTGTATTGGCGTAAGGAAACGGAAACACGGTTCGACGGTGATACGGCTTCTACCAAGACATATCTGCAGGAACACCCGTTTGAGATAGCAGGCGAAGGTCTTGCGCCTTATGACATAAGAGAGCAGAAGTTGAATCTTATCAGTAAAATATTCACTATGGGGTACTTGCTGCATCGATACAAGGATGCAGTAAGAGCTTGGGCCCCGTTCGCCATGGACAATAAAATAGGTGAAGAGGACGAGTGTAATGGCCGGAGCGGCAAATCATTCTTTTTTAAGGTGCTTTCATTTATGATGAAAACAGTGAAGCTGTCCGGACGAAACCCAAAATTGATGGATAACCCTCACGTCTTAGAACAGGTTACGCAATTCACGGATCTGTTGGTCGTTGATGACTGCGAACGTTACCTTAACCTCGGTTCGTTTTACGACAACATTACGGATGATATGTCGGTCAACCCAAAGAACAACCGTTCATTCACCATTCCGTATAGCGAGTCGCCTAAAATCGCTTTCACATCTAACTATGTGCCCGCCGATTTTGATCCATCAAGTAAGGCACGTAGCTTATATCTGGTATTCAGCGACTGGTATCATGAAAAAACGGAAGATAATGACTACAAGGAGACGCGTAAAATCCGTGACGACTTCAACAAAACCCTCTACGCTTTTGACTACACTGAGGATGAATGGAACGCTGATTTCAATTTCTGGATGCAATGCTGCCGGTTCTATCTTTCCGTAAAAGATTCCGGAATAAAGCCACAGCCTCCGATGGCGAACATGGAGAAACGTCGTCTGAAGGCTGCTATGGGTTCCAACTTCGAAGACTGGGCAAACGGATATTTCTCCCCCGAAGGAGGTCACCTCGATGTGGAGTTGCCGCGTGATGATGTCTTCGCTGATTATATCCGCTTCGCCAACATCAATCGTATAACGATGCAGAGCTTCACCAAGAAGTTGAAGAGCTTCGTGAAGCTCTGCTCGTGGGTCGAAATCATGAATCCTCCTGAGATGTGCAACAGTTCCGGTCGTATCCAGAAGGCAGTTACACTCGCCACAGGAACCGTCAAGACAAAGGATATGATATATCTGCGATCCGTCAAGACTGCTACTTCATCCACGCCCGAACAGCCAGACCTCTTCGATCCCGACGACGACCGTCCGTTCTGACCAGGATTTCATTATATATTCACTATGCTTTGTCAGAAGCCACCCTGCAACCTTGCATGGGTGGCTTCTCGCATTTCAAACACACCATCCCGATATCGCATGTGACGACATTTAGAACAATCCACCCCGGCTGCCTTTTTGTTTCCCCCTAACCCCCTTCCTCTTTTGTACAAAAACTTTGTGATTTTGTAATAGAGAGTTTGAAAATCACAAAAACATAAGTAAATAAAGGGGTTTTGGAGCATCACAAAATATCACAAACTTGCATCACAAACTTATCACAAACTTTTCGGTTTTGTTATATTTACATTTCGCTTTTCGTCATCACAAACTTGATTCTTGCATCACAAAATTGCTATATTGCAAGAGGATTTTTGTAAATTGCTGATTATAAACTGAATACAGACCTTATCACAACTCTCACAAAATTGCAAACTTTTCGTGCAAAACTATAACAGCTTAGTTTGAAAGAAAAATATTTAAATAAAATAAGTCTGTCAAAAGACAGGAAAATAGGACAATTTTTATTATATTTGCATTGTCATTTACCTTAAGCATATTGATAATGAGCAAATTTCTTGTCTATCTTAAAGTCAAGCCTTTCGTGCGACAATGGCTTACGTTCCATTTCGGGGACCCTGTGTCTTTCCCTGCCCAAAGTGCGGAGAATGCCTGTCTGCGCCGGTTCCTCTCCAGGCTACCCTCGGGCAGGAATCCAGACATGCAGGCTGAAGATGAAGTTGCCGTGTGTCTTCCTGACTCAAAGCAGAAACCGCTGATAACGTACAACTATCTCAGTCCCTCAGCCAAGACTGCCGTGGTTGAATGCATTGAGGATACATTCCGACTGCAGATGTGGAAGGAGCTGAATGGAGTGGAGAGCTGCGGCTGCTCAATACTGACTGGTGTGAGGGCGTGGTGCGAGGGTAACGGCATCTCTCTTGACTACGACTATACTCTCAAGATGCGATATCAGCGCATGCGCAACGCATATCTGAAGAACGGGGTTGACCTGCGCTGCCGTACGAGAATAAAAGACTCTGCAGAGAAATAATAGGTTAATAAAAATAAAAATCATACGGATAAGATGCGCGCTTGTGTTCGCAGGCGTTCATTGCCGTTCGTTTTCTTAAAAAATAGGATTATGAATGTAAAAGTGATAGTTGGAATTGAATTTATACCTTGCAGGGACTTAGGAGGCTTGGTCTATACTGGTGAATCGTCTGTCCGTTTGCCTGATGGTTTAGTTTGGCAAAATCCGTGCATAAAGGTTCCGGCGCAGCTCATTGTAACGGAAAAATATGAGGATAGGGTTAAAATATATACTGCAACATTGAAATTTCTGACAAAAGACAGACTGTCTCAGGGCGACAGGTATGCTTTCAGGTTGCGACTGTCTGACGGCAAGACTCGTCTGATTGGTTCTGATGAACGACCTTACCCCGTCGTTCTCTCGCAGGAGAATTTGCCGGATTCGGTGAAAGACAACCAGCTGAACGAGGTTACCGTTACCTATTCTTCGCCCCGGAGTATACCTTATATTATATAAAGGGTATTTTCTTTCGCCAGTCCTGGCATATACCTTTGCCTAAAAAGATATTAGTATGGAATATGCATTAGTTATATCTGGCACGATTGGCAGTTGGTGGAATGGTTGTTCTGCCGACTATGTTCGTTATACTCTTAACAAGAACAAAGACAAGGACGTACATGTCGGTTTTTGCTCCCTTGGAGGCTTTGTTAAGGACGGACTTGAGATGTACCAGGCTTTTAAAGATCACGGTAATGTTCATGCTCATGCATTTGGCATGAACGCATCTATATCTACAATAGCAATGCTCGGATGCAAGACTATTGACATTGTGAAGGGAAGCTTCTTCCTTATCCACAACGTCTCTACTTTTATCAACAAATACGAACAGGCAAACAAGGAGCAGCTTGATGACATGATCAAGAAACTCCAAAACGAAAGAGCTGAGCTGAAAACATTTGATGATGTTCTTGCCCAGCTCTATGCAGACAAGACGGGTAAGACTGTTGAAGAATGTCTCGCGCAGATGAAAAAAGGCAACTGGCTTACTGCGCAGCAGGCTGTAGACTTCGGACTTGTAGATTCAATGCGTGAAGATAAGGCTGCTGAAGATGCTGCTGATGAGTTCAGCAACCAATTCGTTAATTTGTATACATTTTCCAATCAATTCAAGGATGCAGGCATACCGCCGTTACCTCAACCACTGGCCTCGGAGGATGTCGCTGCAAGTGTAGTGGCATCCGTGGTTGACGGTGATGGCAATCCAACTCAGAACTTCTTGCAAAAGACGTGGCAAGGGCTTCAGAGTCTGCTCCGTAATCCACACGCAAACCTAACATCTCATAAAATGATCAAATTTTTTAATTCCGTTGCCAAACTTCTTAATAAGGATGGCTTCGAGCCTGATGAGAAGGGTAACATCTCACTCACGCAAGAGCAGATGAAGATCATTGATTCTCAGCTCTCTGATTCCGCTGCGGCTATCAGCAAAAGCGGACCGGCAATCAAGAAGCTGAAGGATGAACTTGAGTCTGTGAAGAATGACCTGAAAGAGGCCAACGAACAAATTGCCACACTTAAAGGTACTGCTGGCGAAGAGACAAAAAATAACCCTGGTAGCGGAAGTGACGCTTTCTCTGCTCAGGATCTGTTGAACCTTGTTAAAGACGTGTAATATGGCTGACGTAAAAAAAGGAAATATCACTTTCTCTCCGGAGGAATTGTCGCGTACATTTCAGACGTACCGCAAGGATCTTGTTATCCTCCCGATGCTTGCGATGGGTGCAATGCTTCAGCATTGTAGTATACGTACAGGCATCCGATACCGTGAGACTGTTGGACAGATGGGAGGAAATTTCGAGCTGGGCAATTATAAGAAAGACAAGATGGGAACCGGCGATATCACTATCAAGGGTCGCGTCTTTGAGACTTTCTTCGGTAACTGCATCGAGCCAATAGACCCTAATGCTATATACCAGTCTATCTGGGGTAGCAATATCACCAAGGGCGACGGTCTCAAGAATGTTCCGATAGTGCTGCAGGTATGTAGTTATATCATGAAGAAGCTTGGCGAAAACCTGTACAGAAATGCATGGAAAGCTAAGCACGACGGAACGAAATTCGATAATACAGCGGACTTCTTCAATGGTCTGAAAACAATAATCGATATGGATATCGCAGGAACCAACGAAGATAAGGAGGTCAAAATCTCTGCTGATCTTGGCAACCTGTCTACTTCTGTAGAGTCCATTTCCAAAGAAAATGCCGAAGATGTGCTGAAGGACTTCTTCTGGAGCCGTTGCGATATACTGCGTGGTCTGCCGCTCAAGATGTTCATGTCGGATATGACATATCATCATTATACGGAAGCATACCAGCTTAATCATGGGGCGCTGCCTTATAATCAGAGCTACGACAAGAGAACTCTCGAAGGTGCTTCTAACGTTGAGCTTGTTCCGCTGTCTAATGTTCCTGACGACTTTCTCCTTCTTACTCCTAAGAGTAATATCTATCTGCTCTTCAACCAGAAGACGGATGATGAGAAGTTCATCTGCGAAAAATCACTCAAAAATCATTACGATGTAGATTTCATCGCGAATATGTTCTTCGGCACTCAGTTTGAGTCTGTCAGCAAGGAGCTGTTCTCTGTCTACATGAAGCAGGCCGGCTAAATTGTATAACTGCAAAATTCAAGTGTTATGTCTAAATGTACAGATAAGGAATCGATATATGAGGATATCGAGATGTGTCGTGGTAAGAAATCTCTTCCTGGAGTTCGTGGCTACGTCTTTGGCATAAGCAAAAGGGATATCGTATCTTGGCCTATAATTGGCGAAGGCAAGAAAACCCCGGACGCTGCACTGGCTGACGTTGCCAAGTATGAAGGCGACTTCGTTCTCGCTTCTGATAAAAAATGGCACAAGGTTGGTATGATTCGTAACGAGGGGCAGCTTCAGGTTGAATCACAGGGCTCGTACGGATCTAAGACTTTCAAGGTAACTGCAACGATTGTTGTGCCTGGCACGGAAGAGGAGGTTTCCGGATATATTTCCGAAGCCAACAATGACGAGATGGTATATCTCGTCATGCAGCGCAACGGCAAGGCTCGCATGGTTGGTTCTGAGGCTTTCACTCCGGAACTGTCTCTCTCACAGGATACAGGAAAAACGGCGACGGATGCGAACTCTACAACCATCTCAGCTGTAGTTGACGATGAATATCCTGCACCGTTCTATCCAGGCAAGATAGAAACAACCGATGGCGATGTTTCAGGTGAGACAGGCAAGATTGCCTCTAAGACTGTAGGCTCGTAGTGTTAATATATTTATAGGTTTCGGGCGGTTGTGGCATAATGGCCGTGACCGCTCTTTTATTAAATACAGATATGATTGATAATGATCTGACAATGAAAATGAAGGCGTGGCTTGACAATGACAGCCACACTGACAGGGATGAAATAAT
>OQWE01000326.1_pt1 | contig 16614 bp, 15 predicted proteins | sample 1691591 | NCBI WGS metagenome assembly OQWE01 (sample SAMN03418265, study PRJEB22391) | human gut metagenome | biome: human-gut; feature: organic feature; material: feces | host: Homo sapiens | place: Tanzania | collected 2013-01
TCCGCTCAAGTCACTCCGAGAATGTTCAGATACTCGTCTTCGGTGAGAAGGTCCATGCGGTGAGAACCGTTGACCTCGAGCCCGTCCTTGTCGGTGCGGCCCTCAAAGGCTCCGGGCTTGATGACGATATACTTCTCGTAGTAGACTACAGCGTCGAGCTTCTTGGTAGGCATTCCGAGCAGATAGCCAATCTTGTTGGGCAGAGAACGGAAATACCAGATATGTGCGATGGGCACTACCAGTTCGATATGACCTGAGGACCGAAGATGCGCTCGCAGAAGAGTCCGTCACGCTCTGGCTTATAGGTACGATAGTTAATCGTCTCTGGTTTGGTAACCTCGCCAAACGAATTTTCCAGGATTTCTTCGGGAGAAGCCAATCCGATGGTAATCTTCGTAAAATTATTCTTTATTTTTGTATCTTTCTTAAAAGCCATTGTCTTGAAATAATTAAAAACATTAAGCAACCGCAGCTTCAGTTCTTTTTTAGCCATCATGTAAAACAGTGAAAACACGCCGCCGATGATCACGGTGAAAACGAATGTACTCAGGAAACCTTCAAGTCCCCAGCAAGCACCGACAACGCACAAAAGCTTTGCGTCTCCTGCGCAGAACATCCCCAGCAGCCAAAGTGCGAATCCGACCGCAAACGATACGGCCACGCCCGAAAGCCAATCCTTTATCGTCATGTTCGGGTCGACAAGCGCAAGCGCAAAACCCAACGCAAGACCTACTAAGCATAAACTGTTTTTTATTTTTCGGCTGCGCAGATCCTGAGCAGCGGCTGTGCCGAGCAGCGCCAACACACCGCCGTACTTGCAGGCAATAATAATGTATTCCATCAATTGCCCCTGTCAGCACTTCTGTTCCACGAGCACGACAGACACATTATCCGCCGCCGGCCCCGACAGCACGGCGCTCAAAAGGCTGTTAACTCTTTCTTCGGTGCTGCCGCCGGAATCCAGAATATTTCCTATCCGTTCATTTGAAAGCTCATTATACAACCCGTCCGAGCAAATGAGGTATCTTTCGCCGTCTTCCATTACGCCCTCGTATTGCTGGATCGCAATTTGCCCGCCTATGCCGACCGCATTTACAAGGGCATGGCGATACTCATGAGTCTTCATCTCATCGGCCGTTATCTGCCCGTTCATAAACGCATGATAAACCCAAGTATCATCGGTCGTCACTTGGAAAAGCATGTTCCGACAATTTCGGTATATCCTGCTGTCTCCGGCGTGGCAGGTGAAATATCTGTCATCGCAGATAAATACAACGGACACGGTCGTGCCCGAATGTACGGGTCCCTCCGACAGGGAGACATGGGTTCGGTATATCACATCGGAGATCGCTTTTCCGATGGTGACAAAGGGCGTTTCTGCCTCTAACAGAGCTTCCATCTCGTCGTTCCACCAATTTGAAAGAGCGGCGGTCATTTCATGGCTGGCATGTTCACCGCACTGCAAGCCGCCCATTCCGTCGGCGACGGCAAGCAAGGCGCACTCTCGGCCGTTGATGCTGTCATGCAGAGTCAGAATGGCGTCCTGATTTGTGCTCCTGCACTTCCCACGGTCGGTAAGTGCCGCTATCGCATACCTTTCTTGCTTCATATCAGTCTCCAAGGGTAAATGTGTAAATTCTGTCTGCGAAAATCAACTGCACACCGTTGCTCAACTTATGCTTGGTATACGGCGTCAGCGGCACCGCATCCACGCTGGTCCTGTTTTTTGAATTCAGATCTTCAATGTAATATTCACCGTCGCTCAACGTTATTCTCGCATGGTTGTGCGACACATAAATGCTGTCAATGACCATGTCGCACTGAACTCTGCCTATCAGGAACGGATTTCTGTTTATCTCAACGATCTCATTTCCGTTCACAAGCGCCGCACGAGGTGCTTTCCTAACAGGCATCTCCATAGGCGATGTTCTTTCAAATATATCAACATCTTCTTTTTCAGCTTTCTTTTTCGGCGCAAAGGGATCATTTTTATCCACATTGACCGTCATGTTGAACTCTTTGGCGATCTGTCCTGCGGTGGGGATCGCCGGTTCTGCCGGCTGCGTCTGCTCCTCGGTTTCTTTTCCCTTACGGAACAATCCGCCCAGCTTTATACCGCTCTTTTTTTCCGGCTTCTCTTTGGGTTCTTTCTTCGGCTTTCCTCCCTTCGCCTTTCCCTTTGTATCTTTTCCTTTTTTCTTCTTTTCTTCTTCGCCGTTTTCCTCCATCCCGGGGATCTTGAAGCCGGAGTCGTCGTAGTTGTCGATCGCTTTTTTCGCTTCTCCAATGTAGTTATCGACCGCCTTCTTTGCTCCTTGGATGACAGGGGGCATGACGGGTATTTCCGCTCTCGGCTTTATTATTTCGTTGACCTCCGGCTCATCCTCACATTCGGCAACGGAAAACAGCTGGTCTATCGATAGCTTATCCTTGTTCACTGCCTGAGCTATACGACCGACATAGTTATTTTGGCTTCCGATCATATATCCCGAGAACCATGTGTTTATTATATCCTTGAGGAACTCCTGAAGCTCCCCTACCGATTCGCTGCCGGTCACATCAAGAGGCAGGCAAAGCAGCTTCACGCAGAATCTGTTATCCAAAAACACAAAGTTTTTGTCAAACACGCAAAACGCTTCACTAAGAAAATACTCAGGCAAAAGCTTCTGCGTCTGTATAAGCGATTTAAACACAGCCTTTTGCGCGCGCTCGTCAAGCTGCTCGCCGTTGAGGGCGTCACCGATTTTCTGCAGATCTCCGATCTCGTAGCGAAGCGACACCTCACCGTCGATGCTCTGACGCCGAACAGGGATAAGTCCTGCGATTTGATTGGTCGTAAGCATTTGCAGCAGGTATTCATCGATCTGTGCGCTGCCGAGAGCTATTGTAAGGTAGAATGTGTCGTTTTCAACATCCCATTTGATCTCATAGTTATCAAGTTGCATAATCAATTCTCCGATATTGTTGAATTTTAATTACCGCATCGTCTCGGCAGTAGTTATATCAAGGCTCCGAACAGCAAAAACGGTGCAAACGGCAGCTCGGATTTGAGCTTGAGCTTTTTAAATATGAGCATTATCAGGCTGTAAACCAGAATGGCAAGTGCGGCACGGAACATCACAAAGAACACCCCGGGAAAACCGCAGATCAGGCCGCATGCGGCGACCATTTTTATATCGCCGAGGCCGACCGAATTCTTTTTGATCAGCATCGCCACAAGCAGCAGCACAGCGGGCACGGCCGCACCTATCGCTCCCGCAAGCAGGCCGCTCGGCCCGTCGAACCACCATATGACCGCAATAAACAGCAGCGAAAATACTATCGTCGTAAGATCGGGTATTTCACGCCGCTTCATGTCGTTTACAGTCACCGACGATAAATACGAGCCTATTACTATCAGTTTAATGGCATTTTCGCCGTAGCCGTGGAGCATCACTGCGTATGCACCTATAACGCAGCACACCGCAAGCACAACGAGCATGGCCCGAAGCTCTTTTTTATCGGCAAAAACCTGCTTCATGCCCCCTTGGTGCGCAGCCTCCCCTTTTGCGGTCAGCAGCGCTGCGGCAATGCCGCAGGCAAGTCCGGTAGCTATTCCAAAAACATAATCCATACAGCGCCGCTCTCCTAATTACCGTTGCCCGAAATACCGCCGGACTGATTGCCGATCCACGGGCGCACGGTCACCATCTGAACTATCTCAACGCTGTCATCGAAGCCGAAGTCCAGCAGAAACAGCTTGTCGTATGTATAGGTCGCAACAAGGGTTATCTCATAATCATCTCCGTACAAAAACTTCGAGTTGGTGTAGTCGATCTTTATCCCCTTTAAATCAAGCTTCATGTCGCTTATATAGCTGTTTACCATTACGCTCGACAGAAGTCCGGTCGCACCGTTCGATGCTTCGCTGATGATAAAGTCCTTGATGTTATCTCCGTTTATGGACGACACCTGAGATGCCGTTGCCTTGAGTGCTTCGGTGAAGCTGCCCAAATCGTCCTTCAGGCCGGTCAGCTCTTCCAGCGTCACCCCGTCATTGAGCTTTGCCATGACATTCTGTGCGCTTTTCGTGAGCTGCGAGATCGAGGTCTGAATCCCGATGGATTTGTTTGAAGTGTCCTCCTCCATGGTAAACCACCCCGAGGCCTTGTCCAGGTATCCCGTTTTATCGATAAGGTAACAGTATTGTGCCAGCGTTTTACCTGCGTTATTCAAACCCTGCTGGACGACGGCGTGGATATAGTAAACATTCATAAGGTTCAATATGAACATTATGACCACTATATACAGCGGCAGTATCAATGCAAGCTCAAGGGTCATGCTGCCACGGGTCTTATTCTTTTTGTTCATGACACCTCTCCTTAATATGCACTGTTTACTCCGACATCGAAGTGGTACTTACCCGGCTGGCTGAGCGATGTGTTCAGAATATCCGGCGACAGCAGCAAAAAGCCCATGTCCACCGACACATTCGCATACACATTGCAGTATGTATTCTGAATGTTGAATCCGTTGTTCACCTTTTTCATGTTCATGTTTATGATAGTGCCCATTCGCTGCAGCTTGGTATCCTGCGGCATCATCAGAAGCATAAGGCGAACATAATCGCTGTAGCCTGCTTTGATATTTGTACTTGTAGGAGAACCTGCACTGCCGTTTGACGACACTCCGCCGTTGTTTCCCACGCTGATACCCCATTCATCTATTTGAGTTCGTATCACATTAACTTTCTTGCCGCTCATTATGGCTTGGGTATCCAACGCAGCCTGCGTTGCCGCCGTTACCAGCACCACACCCAATACAACAAGCGGGGCAAATACGCCTGCGGGGCTCGCTGCGGTAAGTATCATGTTATAAAGATCCGATGTCATAAATACCGACAGAGTATTCAAAGCCATACGCCAAAGCATTATTTCCGCATAAACGCCAGCCAAGTTGGCGTAAGTTTTGTTTGTGCCTATGAGTATGTACTCAAGCTCCGCAACAGTCGTTTCTATATTGATATATTGCTGCTCGCAATACCTCGTGGATATCACCTTGTCATAGCCGTCTTTTCCTATTGTCTTATCGTTCGCCATCTTCAGGTGATGCACATAGCTACGGAAGTATGTCATTGCATATTCATTTATATAAAGGTTATCACGAATATCCGTGCCAAGCGTGGACAGCATCCCCGTGATCTTGTCCAGAATACCTGTCAGCTCTTTTGCCGCATTGCCTTTGTTATATGCTTTTTTAAGTTTCGATGCAGTGTACTCTGCATCACTTGGGATATTTCTGAGGCGCTTACTGGCCATGAACTTCTCTTCTTCGCTATTGACCGTGTCGTCGACCTTTTTTTCGGTTGTATCCTTGAATTCAAGACTGTTAATTGCATTCAGCGCCGTTTTGAGCCTTCCATTTACATAAGCAAAATACCCTGCATAAAAACTATACTGTCCGTTTCTCCAAAACGAGCTCTTTACGCTGAACTCCTCTTTTGCAATGACCTTCTCCAAGTTGTACGAATTTTTCTCGCCTTCGGTTTTTATTGCGCTTATTAACTCCTCCAGTTTTTCAACGGTTACATATGCTCCATCGACTTCGTTCTGTACGCTGAATTCGTAATTAGCCAATTCGTCCAGCGGTTTGAATGCATTGTTCAGTTTTTCCGAGTACTGATTAATTTGTTTGATGCAGTCCCCGGCTCGCTCTATGTCGTTATCATAAGTCTTGACCAAGCTGTTTCTTGCTTCATCACTCATGTTCGAGTTGTTTTTTATTTCATCACGCTTCGCAGTCAACTCTTTAATTATTTTTTGGAACTTTTCTCTCTCGCTGTTATAGTCCGTCAAGAGAGAATTTATCTCACTGCGTAGGCTCTTCGCGTTATAACCGACATTTTTCATCTTCTGCACGAACTGCTTATAGGTGCTGTCAATAGACCTGTTCATGTTTTCCTTTGAAGATGTTTTAATTCCGCTAAGGCTCTCGTCCATCCACTCCATATAACTCACAAAATCGGCCGCCTTCTTTCCCGATTTTGAAGAGCTCTTAGTTGTTACTGGATCTACGCAGTAATTAATTATCTTGTTTTTAGTTTCTTTGGTCTGTTGTTTTGTCTTTTCCAGAGCATCAATACACTCTTGAAGCTTCTCTTCGGATGCATTCTTCTCCTCTATAGCATCTTTAACCTCTTCAAGTTCTCCGACGGTGTCCAAGAAGTCCAAGAAGCTGTCTGCAATCTGAACAGGGGCTCTGAATTTCATCTGGTCGAGTATCTGACTTTTCAAAACATCATTGCTGGCCAATGTGACATTAGAGCCGGCGGTTACTTTCAAATCAAGCTCGTAGGGCTTCCACGCTTCGTCGATTCCGGCATCGAAAAAGACGGACTGAGCCATGGCCTTGCCAAGCGACGAGTCTTCACCCACACCGAGGCAGACCATTTGGTCTATATAGTCCTTGACACTGCTTGCTATTTTATTCTGATCCATATCAGTGACCGCAAACAGTCCGTAAAGCTCATAAAGATATTCGTCATAACGGGTGAGAATATTCTGCGTTGCGATCTCCGCAGCAGCCTGCACTTCGGTCTTGGCCGCATGAACTCGCGTCGCATCGACCAGAAGCGCCGCAAGGAGATAGTTTGCAACGAATGTGATTATTAAAAATATGGATATCGAGCCTTTGATCAAGTTGTTCTTTTTCACGATACCGTTACCTGCTTCATAATAATATTTTTAATCGGTTCCATACCGATGTCAGTTTCCGTTGCTTTTGCTTTTTAAGCTCTCTGCGACTTCCCATATCTGATCCATCAGTCGGATGTAGTCCGGCGGATCGGAAACAGTAGAGCTTGCGTGCATGGTTCTGTCTTCCCTACTTGCAACGCCGAGAAATTCCAACATGTTGCCCATTGGGTTCAAGAAATTCTTTGTTGCGGACACGGATATCTTCCTCATGAAAATGGTTCCCGAATAGGAGATCGTAATATCTCCGGAATCGACCTTTTCGGAAAAATCAGATATATCCATGCCGCTGAGTTTTTTTAGTGCATACGCCTTTATATTGGCTTCCTTTTTTGCACGGGCGGACGAAAGTCCCGTGTTTTCAAGCAGCGAATCATAAGGCGTTGCTTTAGAATAGTCACTTTCGGACACCTTTTCATCGCCCTTTGATGCGGAGAAATATCTGGGGTTATCTCCTGCGATAAACGCCCAGCCCGTTGTTCCGGCATTTGCGCTGTCCATGATCGCAAGTCCGGTGCTGATATTTTGATAATGCATTATTCCGAGATAGATAAATGCAAGCAATATAAAAAATACCACGGGGAAAATTATTGCGGCCTCGACCGTAAACGATCCCCTGCATTTGTTATTCATAATTCATTCGCTCCTTCCGTCTTATGCCGGTCTGCATCATATCGAATACAGACCGGCATTGCGGATTCTGCAATTTTGGTCAGCTTAGTTGACCTGTGCGCCATCGCTGGCACTGCCGAAGATATTCTCTATTGCATCCTGCACAAAGTTAATGATCGCATCCTTAAAGATGAGTGCGACGGCAACAAGTGCGGCAATGATGAGCACGATCTCAACGGTGCCCATGCCCGACTCTTCCTTCCAGAAGTTGCGAAGCAGCTTAAACATTTTGTTTTCCTCCCTCCCATAAGCGTAGTATTCTTTACTCCCTCTCCAGGGATCGGCATATGTTCCTATAGTGAACTGATCCTAAACGGATCACATTGAAATCGACATCACGGCCGGTGCCGCACACATGAGAATGACGGCAAACAGCATGAGCATCATGGGAAACAGCAGCTTTGTGTTTGCTTCCTCGGAGAAGCGGGTCGCCGCCGCCTTTCTGTTCTGCCACTGCTCCTGTCCGATATCGTGCAGGGCAATGAACACATCGCTGCCGCCTCGTGCCATGTTCTGAAGCAAAAGGCTTACAAAGCGCCGTATCTCGGGCATATTGCATTTGACCACGAGCTGGTCAAGTGCTTCTTCGTCGGTTTTTCCGTGCTCCATCAGCAGAACGCTCTTGCGAAGCTCATTATACAGCGGAGAGCTTCCGCTGCCTTCATTGGAGACCTTTATCAAGGCCGAACGAAGGGTCATGCCTGCACCGGAGAGTATGATAAGCTGATTTGTAAAGCCCGGAAGCTCCATGCTGATCTTCCGATGACGCTCTTCGACCTTCTTATTAAGCTCCGAAAAATTCAGATATATGAGCACTCCCACGAGCAGCAAGCCGAATATGGGCATGGTCAGGTCGCCGTCGGCCGTGAGCGAGAACATGCATATGAGGCACAGGCCGAGCGGAATATATGTAGCGGCACAGGCCCAGTAGCAGCGCAGATAGTACTCAACATACTCCGGCTCGTGGATCTCTGCGATCTGCTGTCTGAGTTTGCGGTCAAAATTCGAGCGGTAATCGTACTTCAAAAGTGCCATGAGTGCAAAGCCCGCCGGCATAAAGCTTTTTACCCTAAAAAGCTTTTCATCGAGGGGCGCCACCATTCTGGCAAATCTCTTTTTCCCTGTTGAATACAAAAAGTAGAATAACGCCAATGAAATAAGCAGGCATATTGCTGCGGGAATACTTATCTTAGCCATATGATCGTCTCCCTCCCTCAGATCTCAATGTCCGTGATTTTCTTCGACCAGAAATATCCCGCAACGATCAGCGCAAGTGCGATCGTTGCTATGATCCGGCCGCCGACAGTGGTGAATATCGGCTTCATAAACGAAGCGTCTGCCGTGCTGAGCGCATAAACCAAAACTATGGGTATGATAGTGAGGACCTTCTGCTCCATCTTTTTTCCGGATATTATGGTATCCATTTCTGTCTGGAGCTCGATCTTTTCGGTGATAACATCAACCGTCTGACGGATTATCTGAACCATGTTGCCGCCTGTACGCTTTGATATCTCGAATATGCTTGCAAATGTCGCTATATCCTCTATTGTGCTTCTGCGGGCAAAGTCGCCGAAAACTTCCTCGATGTTATAGTTCATGTTGATGCGGGAGATCATTAGGCGCAGCTCCTGTATGATAAACGTATCGCCTTCTCCGTACTGATGCTCCATGTCCTTGAGCACGGTCACGAGTGCCGTTTCGACGGACTGTCCCGCTCCTACTGCGGTAGACAAGCTGTACAGCATGTCTTTGAACTGCAAGGTCAGCTTCTTCTTGCGATTTGCGATTATCTGCTTTGTCCTGATTTTCGGATAAAGCAGCGCAAGGGGGGTAAGGATCGCACAAACTATCACATTCTGATAGAAGATATAGCCGACGGCAAATATCACCGCCGCTGCCGCCAGAATGTAGAGCAGGCGTTCTTTTGTTGACATTTCGTATTTGGAATAGTCAATTCCCGCAGAGGCTGTTTCCGTGCTTGCGGCCTTCTTTTTGTCCATGCTTCCGATCTCCGTTTCAGTATTTGTCAAATGGGATGCCCGACATTTCAAATTTGTGAGTGTTGTTAAGCGGATTTCCCGTGCGCTTCAGTCCGCCCTTGACCTTATCCGGTCTGCTGTCCTCATCAAATTCATATTTAAATATTGGGTTTATGTTATAACTCTTAGTTATCTGGTCGTAGCCCAAAAGCTCGACTATCTCCAGCGTCTTACGGGTCTTGTCGCTCATTCGCCCGAGCTGAACGATGATATCAACGGCCGAGGCTATCTGCTGGCGGATCGCATCCATCGGCAGCTCGGCACCCATAAGCACCATGGTCTCAAGTCTGGAGAGCATATCGTGCGTTGAGTTTGCGTGGCCTGTCGACAGTGAGCCGTCGTGGCCGGTGTTCATCGCCTGGAGCATGTCCAAAGCCTCTGCGCCTCGAACCTCACCTACGATTATGCGCTCGGGGCGCATACGCAGGGACGATCTGATAAGATCTCGGATAGTAATGCTGCCCTTGCCCTCGGTATTTGCGTTTCTCGTTTCGAGCCGGACAAGGTTTTTTATCGAGTTTATCTGCAGCTCCGCCGAGTCCTCGATGGTGATTATTCGTTCATCGGGACTTATAAACTGCGAAAGAGCGTTTAGGAAAGTCGTTTTACCGGAACCGGTGCCGCCGCTGACGATAATGTTATACTTCGCTCTTACGGCAGCTCTGAGAAAATCCGCCGCCTCCGGCGTAATTGCCTTCCAAGCCAGCAGCTCATCGAAAGTAAGCGCCTTTTCGGAAAACTTTCTTATTGTGACGATAGGGCCGTTAAGAGCAATGGGGTACAAAACGATATTGACTCGGGAACCGTCCTGCAATCTTGCGTCGCATATCGGATTTGCCGTATCGACCGTTCGGTTGACCTTTGAAACTATGCGCTGAATAGTATCCTCGAGTTGCTTTCGTGATTCAAAATGCGCATCGGTTTTATAAACATGACCCTGCTTTTCAACGAAGATGTTCTCGTAACCGTTTATCATAATCTCGGTTATCGTCTTATCATCGAGCAAAGGCTGAAGAACACCGAGCTTTTTCATGTTGTTGAGCACATAGTTCGCTATTTCCGTCTTGCGTTTGACTGAGAACATCTGACCTGAGTATAGCTGTCGGAGCACATCATAAGATGTGTCTTTGACAAGGTCGTCGGGTATATCGACCTGATTTTCCAGTCTCTTGCTTACCGCAGCAAGCACTTCGTCTTCCAATTTTCGAACATTTTCCACTGAATCGCCTCCTGTCCATTTGCCGGAGCGTTATTTTTTTGCCGTGTTAATGATCTTGCGGCAGCTTTGGAGCAGGGAGCCGTTGCTGCTCAGCACCTGAACTGCGGAAACGCCCTTTGCGATATTCTCCGAGAACGGGATCTGCAGTTCATTTTCGGAGAGCTTGCGCTCGGAGCGCATCTTGTTCCAAAGCGTTATCATCTCCGCACTCATGGCACTCAAAGAAAGGAACGGATCCTTCTTCATGCTTTGGAGCTTTGCTTCGCCCATGCTTGAATCGTTCACGGTAATCACGATAACACGGCTCTTTTTCAGTATCTCAACGACCGTGCCGGAGGGCGGAAGGCCGATATCGACGACGATAAGATCAACATCGGGAAGCTGCGACAGCGAGTCGAGCAGCCTTGAAGCACCCTTGTCGTCGATAAAGAGAAGGTCATCAAGATTATCGGGTATCGGGAGCATGTTGATGTTGTGCTCGTTCCTGTACATCTTCTCCATGACGACAGGGCAGAGGTCACGGCTGTCGTTCAGCCTCAGAACTATATCGCCGAAGCCGCTTGCTGCGGGAGCCTCGCACAGCTTGTCCAGCGTTGCAAAAGGCTCAAGGCTGACAAACACGGGATTATGTCCGCCTGCAGCCGCAGCGGCAGCCAAATAATAAGCAGTCGTTGTTTTACCCGAGCCGCCCTGCGGGCTGATCACCGAGATGATGCGTGCATCTCCGCTTTCGTTCATTAAGCCGGAGTTTCCGCTCACTTTCAGAGCAATGATTCTTTTCAAGTCGGCCACGATGCCGTCTCTGCGCTGATAAATATTCAGACATATTTCTTTGCCCTTATCCTCCGGTATATAAGTTTTTGAACCTGTAATCACGCAAACGGCATCCTTCGGAGCGCCGCTCATCAGTTCTTCCGGCCCGATCACCAAATCAAACGACTTCCCGCTGCGCAGGCAATCGGCCGCCTTGTCAACAGCAGAAAACGAATCGATAAAAACATCAGATATCTTTTTCTGTAAATAGTCAGAAAACCCTTCGAGGAACCGCTTGTTCTGATTACAAATCAATGCCTTCATACAAAACCCTTTCCGCTCCTTGCCTCACAGCACTTTGGTCGCCTCATTTTTGCAAAAAGCGCAATATGTTAATTGTTTTTTAAAAATATTGTCTAAATTTGCTATCATTATATTTCTTTTTCTGACATAATTCAAGTGTTTGCATAAGCAAATCTTGCATTTTATTTGGCAATTTTGCCTTATATCCTTCACTTGCCCAGAATATGGTGCAAAAATACCGTTAAAACGCACAAATTTGCAAAAAAGCGGTCTATTGTTGACAAAAAATTCATAGATTTATATAATAGAGGTATATTATGGCGTAATTGTGTATAAGAGGTGGATGAATGAAAATTGAGAGCATGGCGATGACCAATGTCGGGCGGGTTCGCAGGAACAACGAGGACAATTTTTTCGTCTGCGGAAAGTACAAGGAAAGCCCCGAGACAAACGACCTTGAATACCGTTACTGCGCAGCGGCGGATGAACAGCTTTTTGGCGTGTGCGATGGCATGGGCGGCATCCAGTTGGGCGAGCTCGCCTCGCTGATCGCAGTCGAGACGATGGCGGAATACGCCTCGGGCTTTGACAGCAAGGTCGATGCCTGCATCCAGGATGCAAACGCTCGCATTTGCAGGGAGATAACCAAGCGGGGCGTCAGCCGCATCGGCACGACCCTTGCCGCACTGTCGGTCAAAGACTGCATTGCCCGGGCATACAACATCGGCGACAGCCGCATTTACCTGCACCGCAGCGGCGTGCTCACGCAGCTGAGCGTTGACCACACGCAGGCACAGATGCTGCTCGACCAGGGGATAATCACACCCGAGCAGGCGCTGACGCACCGTGACCGCCATGTGCTGACCCAGCACCTCGGCATTTTCCCCGAGGAGATGGTCGTGGAGCCGCACTGCGCAGAGCCCGTCGAGCTCGCCGAGGGTGATATCTTCCTTTTGTGCAGCGACGGTTTAACGGACATGCTGTCCGACGACGAGATATGCGCCGTGCTTTCCGGCGAGACCACGCTTGAGGTCAAGGCGCACGCTCTGATAAACGCCGCACTTGCAAACGGCGGCAAAGATAATGTCACCGTGGTGCTGGTCGGTACCGCCGAGACGGAGCCCGACTACGAGGGCATCGAGAGCAAAATAAGAGCCAATCTGAACATTGAAAACAGCAAGGCGAAAGAAAGCCTGATCGCCGAGCTGATGAAAAAAATGCGAGAGAAACTGGGGAGATAGAGCTATGGATATGTCATATTACAAAAAATATGAGCCTATTTTCGGGGAATGGAAAATTGTCCGAGAGATAGGCTCGGGAAGCTTCGGCAAGGTGTTCGAGATCGAGCGTGAGGACTTCGGCTACACCTACAAGGCCGCCCTCAAGGCGGTGACGATACCGCAGAGCCAGAGCGAGGTCGACAGCATAATGGACGACGGCATGGACTCGGAGAGCGTCACGCAGTACTTCCGAGGCTTCGTTGAGGAGCTGGTCGAGGAGTTCAGGCTCATGTCGAAGCTCAAGGGTGAGAGCAACATCGTAAGCTACGAGGATCACCGTGTCATCGAGCACAAAAACCACATCGGCTGGGATATCCTCATCCGCATGGAGCTTCTGACCCCGCTGCTTAAATACACGAAAGAGCACAGCATGACGCAGGCGGATGTTGTGCGGCTCGGCATCGATATCTGCAAGGCTCTCGAGCTTTGCCGCAAGCACAATATTATTCACCGTGACATTAAGCCGGAGAATATTTTTGTGTCCGAAAACGGCAAGTTCAAGCTCGGCGACTTCGGCATCGCAAAGACCGTCGAAAAGACGATGAGCGGTCTTTCCAAGAAGGGTACATACACATACATGGCACCCGAGGTGTACAAGGGTGATGAGTACGGCCCGAGCGTCGACATTTACTCGCTGGGTATCGTGCTTTACCGCTATCTCAACAACAACAGAGCGCCGTTTTTGCCCGAGTTCCCCGCAGTTATCACCCACAGCGACAGGTCAAATGCGATCGAGCGCCGCATAAAGGGCGAGACGATACCCGCTCCGGCAAACGCCGACAGTGAGCTTGCGGCGATAGTCCTCAAGGCCTGCGCATACGACCCGAAGGAGCGCTACGCTTCGGCGGCCGAGATGCGTGCTGCACTTGAGGCGGTGCTGGCAAGACTTGCTCCGGAAGATGCGGACGATGCCTTTGGCAAGACCGTGCCCCTGCCGAAAAACAACAATGGAATGTACGCAGGCGGCGACGAGACGATTCCTCTTTCCCGCCGTGATCCTGCCGACGGCAAAGTCCCTTCCTCCGATATTGACGGTACAGTCCCGTTTTTCGGTGCAAGTGCCACAGCGGATGACAAAACCGTACCCGATACAGCACCGGCGGCAGCTCCCGTTGAGGACGGTACCACACCCGCTTTCGGCAGTCAAAAAGCCGAAAACGACGGCGAATATCATTTTAAAATGAAAGATGCCGGTAAGGCGAGCGCCGCAAAGGAGAGCTCCGCACCCAAGGCAGGCAAAAAGCTCAACAAAAAATATATTGCGGCGGCGGCCTTGCTCGCCCTCGTCATTGCGCTCGGCGCAGTTGCATTCGGCACTGCGGGCAACAACTCCTCTCCCGTTGTCGATCCCGAGCCCACCGCAGCTTCCGACACCACCGGGGAAGCTAAGACTACCGTTGCTCCCACCGGCACGCCTGCTCCCACGCCGGCACCCACTTGGTCGGGCTGGGCGGACAAGCTGCCCTCAGCAGTCAACAAGTCCGATTACGAAGTCGAGGAAAAGACGCAGTATCGCAGCAGAGACAAGCAGACCAAGACCTCCACGACCTCAAGCAAGATGTCCGGCTGGACGCTGGAGAGAACCGTCGACAAGGGCGGGTTCGGCGCATGGAGCGACTGGAGCCGCACAAAGGTGAGCTCATCCGACACCCGTGAGGTCGATAAGGAGACCCGCTACCGCAGCCGCAATCTGAACACCACGACAAGCAGCAATTCGACCATGGACGGCTGGGAGCTGACCAACACCACCTATAGTTGGAGCGACTACGGCGCATGGAGTGATTGGAGCACGACCGCCGTTTCCGCCTCCGATTCAAGAAAAGTCGAGAGCCAGAAGCAATACAGATATCGCTCAAAGAGCACTACTCAGCAGTACACCGCATGGAGCGACTGGAGCGGCTGGTCTACAAGTGCTGTGTCCGCATCCGATTACAGACAGGTTGAGACAAGGACCGTCACTGACAGAGCTGCCTATACGAACTACAGATACTGGATCTACAGATCGAGCAACGGTTATGGGTATGGTACAAAGGGATACCAATCGGGTCAGGGCGCGTGCACACGATATGACGAGATAAACCTTAGCTATGCATTGCCACTAAATAATGCAAGCTTAGGTCTATACGGGCCCTACGACAGCAGCATGTTCTCCCACAGCTACGACAGTCTTTGGTTCTTCGGCGAAGCAACATCCGTTCCGGCGCAGACGCATGTCGAGTATCGCTACAGAACACGCTCGCTTCAGAATGTGACCAACTACGGTGACTGGTCGGGCTGGTCGACTTCGGCAGTCTCAAGCTCATCGACCCGTGATGTGCAGACAAGGACGGTCTACCGCTACTGCGACAGACACCAGGTCGCAACCTACCACTTCCAACGCTGGGGCAATTGGAGCAACTGGACAACTCAGAAGCTGCCCGCCAGCGCCACAACGCAGGTCGACAGTGCGACCTTCTACAGGCACCGTGACAAGACCTCGAAGAAAACCTATATCTTCTCCCGCTGGAGCAAGTGGTCGGATTGGTCGGAGACCCCTGCATATAAATCCGACACCAAGCAGGTCGAGACCAAAACCGTATACAGATACAGGGCAAAATAAGGGGAAAGGCTATGGACATATCCTATTATAAGAAGTATGAGCCTATTTTCGGGTACTGGAAGATCGTCCGTGAGATAGGCTCGGGCAGCTTCGGCAAGGTGTTCGAGATAGAGCGTGAGGACTTCGGCTATACATACAAGGCGGCGCTCAAGGCAATAACCATCCCGCAGGATCCGACCGAGGCCGAAAGGCTGATGGACGACAGCATGGATGAGCAGAATGTGACGAAATATTACCGTGGCTTCGTGCAGGAACTGGTCGACGAGTTTCAGCTCATGTCCAAGCTCAAGGGCGAGAGCAACATAGTAAGCTATGAAGATCACATCGTTGTACCGCATGAGGGCGGCATCGGCTGGGACATCCTCATCCGCATGGAGCTTTTGACCCCGCTGACGAGATACGCCAAGGAGCACCCCATTTCGCAGGCGGACGCCGCAAAGCTCGGCATCGATATCTGCAAGGCGCTTGAGATCTGCCGCCGGCACGGTATTATCCACCGTGACATCAAGCCGGATAATATATTTGTCTCGGAAAGGGGCAATTTCAAGCTCGGCGATTTCGGCATTGCCCGAACCGTCGAGAAAACGATGAGCAACCTTTCCAAAAAGGGTACATACAACTACATGGCGCCCGAGGTGTACAAGGGCGATGACTACGGCCCGAGCGTGGATATCTACTCTCTCGGTATCGTGCTGTACCGCTATCTGAACAACAATCGTTTCCCGTTTCTGCCGCAGCCGCCGGAGCCGTTCAGCCACAACGATCTGACCGATGCCCTTGCCAGAAGGTCTAAGGGCGAGGCGCTGCCCTCTCCCGTGAACGCAGGCGAAAAGCTTGCGGCGGCGGTGCTCAAGGCCTGCGCATTTGATCCGAAGGAGCGTTTCCGTTCGGCGACTGAGATGCGTGAGGCGCTGGAAAGCGCTTTGGCGGAGCTCGGCGAGACGAGCAAGTCCGCAGCGACCGAAGCCCCCAAAGCGGGTCATCGGGAAGGGGGGCATCGGCTGAGCCGCCGAAGGCT
>OQWE01000327.1_pt1 | contig 16541 bp, 11 predicted proteins | sample 1691591 | NCBI WGS metagenome assembly OQWE01 (sample SAMN03418265, study PRJEB22391) | human gut metagenome | biome: human-gut; feature: organic feature; material: feces | host: Homo sapiens | place: Tanzania | collected 2013-01
TTGCCAAAGAATATATTGACAGATGCTGAGATTGAATTCACTGAATACAATTCATACCGGAAGTATCCGGAGAAACTCAGACTCGTCAAATTCTATGATGAAGAACAAGGTAGGGAGTTTGCCTTCCTGACAAATGCTTTTCATCTAACAGCTCTTGAAATCGCCAATCTTTACAAGAATAGATGGCAGATAGAGCTGTTCTTCAAATGGCTAAAGCAGCACCTCAAGATCAAGAAGTTTTGGGGTACTACAGAGAATGCTGTGAGAATCCAAATCTCATCGGCAATCATAGCCTATTGCCTTGTTGCTATCGTACAACATGATTTGCAACTTAAGCGATCGACTTATGAGGTTCTTCAGATTCTAAGCATTTCTCTTATGGATAAGACACCACTCATAGATCTCTTCGAAAAGACTGATTTCAATAATGTCAAAGAACTCGATTGTCCCCTCTTTCCGGGGCTATTTGATTAATATTTAACTGGTCCCGATTTTAACGGGACACTAATGATCTATCTTTAGAAAAAATATGCTCCTTCCATTGTGGAATATCTGCAGCTTCGGCACAACTATCGCATATAGCAGAGAGACAGCTATTCACATTTTCAACCTGCTTGTCGTATGTTTTAGTATGCCCATCATATTCGCGAGAAGCATCTTGAACTGCACTTTCGTATTTTTTTAACAAAGCTTTCAAATCGTTTTCAACATCCTCTACAAAAGTGTCACTTTCTGATATAGAACCAACAGACTTAATTGGTGCCATTATATCCTCCAAAGGTGCCTTTGCCGAGAAGCGGATATATTTTTCCACTTTTAAGCCAGCATCCTTCAATGTCTTGCTTATCAGAGCTTCCACCTTATCAACCTCCGACTTTGGCTTAGTATCCACCTTATTAATTACTACATACAAAGGCTTGTTCAACTTTTCCTTGATTAGTGATATAGAGCTGCGATTCACAGTTCCTGCATTAACATCGAAAACCCAGAACAAAGCATCACATTCATTTATAACCTCAATGGTACGCTCCTTATCCTCACTATCGTTAGAATTAAAGCCAGGAGTATCCAATATACTCAAGCCATCAAGGTTAGGATTCTTATAAGTCATCACAAAGTACTTTATCAGCGAAGATACTCCCTTAACTTGATCAAGAACCTCCTTTGACACTTTCTTAAATGTGGATTCAGACAAATTCTTCTCAACATTATCAGGAGTAACAAAGCGATAAGCAGTTGATACACCGCCTGCAATATATGTAGGAATAGCAGTCGTTGCTTTTGTGCTAACAGGCAATAGCGGTATTGTCTTATCATCTTGCGAAAGGATTCTATTCACGATAGAAGTTTTACCTGCCGAGAACTCACCAACAAAGGCAATAGTAGTCTTACCATCAAGCCAATGTTTTTTCTTCATAGCAGTCCAATGGAAGAAACTTGACATTAAAACCTCTTTCTGTTTATTGTAATTGGTAGTTCCAACTTTTATACCTTTCTCCGCCCATGCCATCTCATAGCAATCAAGAACCTGACCACGTATAACTGATTCCAAGAAGTTTATATTCTTATACAGCTGTACAGAACTATCAGCTTTTGTCTGCTGAGCAGAAAGAATCTCTTGAATAAATTCCAAAGACCCCATCTTTAATTTAAGTTCTTCGGTTTTCTCATCCAATTCTCTCTTTACCAGTCCAAGCTCCTCGCTCATCTGCTTTGAAGCCTTGCATTCCTTGTCATAGTTTTCCTGCAATTCAGACAATTCAGAATCCTTCTTCTTCAACTTTTTCTTGTAGTTGTCAATATCATCCTCATTGTCTTCAATCTCATCCTCAAGGTCTGTAATACGTTTCTTAAGTTTTACAACCTCATCAAGTTGAGCTTTAACAGTTTCATCGCAATTACCACTTATTGCATTCTTAAGCTGTTCATCAAGTTTCTTGCATTCTGCTTTTGCTTCGCTCAAAAGTTCCTTGTACTTTGACTCTATATCCTTAGCCTTTTGAACATTTTCAAGACCAACTTCCGCATCCTTCAACTTAGAGCAAACAGCCGAATATTTATCCTTCAGCTGTTTGTTCTCCTCTTCAAGATTTTTGGTATCATCCTCCACAATGGCAGCAGTTCCTTTTTGTCGTCCCAAAAAGAAACCAATAACGAGAGCTATAATGATGCCCACCAATAAGACTATCCACTCTGTCATAATCAACCTAATTTTTCTTTCAAGTTTTTGATTTCAATCTCATAAGAATCACAAGCTTGCTTATGCTCCTTAAGAGAACGCGACAACTCTTCATTCTCTCTCTTTAACTTCTTAAGTTCCATGCGAGCCTTCATCAAGTCGTCTTCCATATCGTCTCTGTCATCCTCTTTATCTTGTGAGGTCTGACGTAACTTTTTCAGTTCAGATAGTAAGTCTTCAACCTGTCGTGAGAGCTTCTTTTTGTCTTCACGTAGGTTGTTGTTTTCTTTGTAAATACCCTCAAGCTCACGAATCTTAGCCTGCAGCTGTGGATTACCTATAAGTTTGTCTTTTGCAATAGCGCCAGTAACACCACCGACGACCAATGCACCTAAAATTTCTATCATATCCATATTATTAAATTGTTGATAATTTTTCCTTGTATTGCTTCAGAGTTTCTTTTCTACGAGCAAACTCAGCCTTATGCTCCGAACATTGCTCTTTAAGTTCATTCAACATTGCAGTCTTCTGTGCTATCATTTCGGATGCATCATTCTGTAAACCACCTCTAACCATGTTCACAACACTCTGGCTCAAGTTCTCCATTTGAGACTTGAATTCAGGTGCCAAAGTACCGTCAACATAATTTCTGACAGCTCTTACACGTTGTGGCTTAGAAAGCAATCTCTCCGTGGCAAAGCCAACCATAGAAGAAAGAATACCTTTCTTATCTGCCTTCTCTATCTTATTGTACTTATCAACAGCTTTACCTGCAAACTCCTCTGTCTTGGCAATACGTTTCATCAGCTTGCTTGTATATATGATACTACCAACATCGGTTGCAGTATCTACAATATCTACAGCCTTAGATGCGGCAACAGTTGTTGCAACAGTACCTGCAGCACTCGCTGCTCCTGCCGTACCCGCTGCTCCTGCTGCACCTGCTGCTCCTGCCGTGCCCGCTGTTCCTGCTGCACCCGCTGTTCCTGCTGCACCCGCTGCTCCTGCTGCACCCGCTGCTCCTGCTGTAGCAACAGTTGCAGCAACAGCAGCAACAGCAGCAACAGCAATGACACCTGTTTTAATCATGCCGTCATACTCATGTCCCATTGAATTCAAATCAAGATTATAATTCAGCCCTGAAATTTGGATTCCAGACAGATCTATAGACATCAATGACTCAACGGGGATTTCGCTGTCAGATCCTTGTGCGCTTTGTACCTTTGACTTCAAAATACCCATAATGTTATTCTTATATTCCGACAACAGCAATGAAGCGGTATTATTTATAACAGAAAGAGCATCATTGTCCATATTTGCACTACCACCAGCAACAAGAGCACCTAACTTTTCATACATAGAATCTTCAAACCTGCGTGATATCTTAGATCCATCCTCACTAATATCACTCGCCATAGAGTCTATCAATCTATTGATATTTCTCTTGATTTTATCCAAATCAAGTTGCTGACGTCTAATCTCCATGTCAAGATTCTCGTCCGAAGAAGATGCCGTTAACATCTCATCTACGCGATTTACAAGTATTTGAGCTAGATCCTTGATACGCTGACCGTCAACTTTTGCTAAAATCTCATTTTTAGACTTTTGTATTGTCTCTAAAAGTGCATACAATTCCGACATATTGTCTTTGGCAGCACTGACAACAACCACTTGTTGTACAGGCAACTTACAGTTATCTGCAATATACTGCTTTGCAGCCTCTATCTCAGATACAGACTTTGTATCAGACTTTGTCAATACAATATAAACAGGACGCTTTGACAACTTTATCATATCTATGAAGTCTGTCAACGAACGAGTTACCTGCTGATTAATATCAACGACCAACAAGATGGCGTCAGCAGACGGCAAAAAGTCAACCAATACCTGACGATGTTTTACAACAGGAGAAGACAATCCCGGAGTATCAACCAAAATAGTTGATGATGGAACTTTCGTTGATGTATCGAATACTGTCACAATTTGTGCATCTGAGAGCTGGTCATTTTTAAGTTCTCCCAAATCATCAAAATGAGCAACTTGTCCGTCTGACAGGACAACATTTGCCTCACACTTATTACATCCAAAATGGATTTCGTAAATTGTGGCAGTTGTCGGTTTTGTTGCTGTTTCAAGTTTCTTGCTATCTGTAAGAGCGTTCAATAACGTTGTCTTACCAGAACTGAACTCACCTACCAATGGTATCAACAAATTTGCATTTTGCTGAGATGCTCGTTCCTGAATAGCATTTAAACTATTCAAGATATTTTGTTGGCCAAGTTCCTGAGCCACTTTTTTTAAAAATTCAATATGTTCCATTTTTATATTATAAAAAAGATCTTCTAACTACTTTATTCTCTTTGGGTTCCTCGTTATTCTGAACGACTCGCTCATCTCTGTTGGGAAATTGCTTAAGTTGTTCTTCATATTCGGAAATTAATTGTTCTTTGACTACTTGTTTCTCCTTTGTAGATAATTCTACATTTGAAGAAGTCTCTTTATTAGTTGCGTAATTTCCATTAGATGCATTACCTGCTAAACCTGTTAAGAACGCAACAACTGAGCTCGAGTTTTCAACTTTTTTGTCGAACAATGCGTAGTCGCAAATTTTCAAGTCATAGGATGTAGCAGCTAAAGACTTTTGAATATAGAAACTATTCATCATGTGCTTAATTGCAGCAACCTCACCCCACTCTACGCTAAAGCTTTTTTTCTTATCATTCAAATTGAAATAGCAAATGCGCTGATCTGTAATGATACAACCTGAAGGAGTTTTCTCATCTTCGTCTTTCGCCTTCCAATTAGCTTTATGACGCGATACCCATAGCAGATGTTCACCTTTTCTCAATGTAACTTCATTAAGAAGTTTATTTGAAATAGCATCTACATTGTTCAATCCCAGGTGTACACAATCAGGCCATGAAACAAACGGTTTAAACAACTGTTTGTTTGACATAAATTCTGTATATATGTTATTATTTTCCACTGGCTCTTGTTTTATTGGATTATTAGCCTCACGGATTGCGTCATTTAAAAAGTCAATCCACAGAGAGGATATTTTCATATTGTCATAACGACCTCCTAACAACTGCGCATCTAAAAATCCAACTTCTTCATTTTCATTATCAATTAATCTGATGATATCATCAGCATCAAATTCATCTTCATCCTTCTCTATTTTCTCTTTTCTTGCAGAAGCCAGTTGATTCCATTTACAATAGTAACTATACTCAAAATCATGCTCTTGATCATCTGTAACATACAAGAAAACATAAATACACTCATCAGTAATCAACAGACCTGTTACTAATTGCGAATCAGTTTCTTGATATGGTTGCAAACAAACTGCACCATAAATAAAAGTCTGATTTAAGATTTCATCAGAATTGAGATATAAAAGAATGAGATCTTCGTCCTCATCAAATCTATCTTCATTCAGATAATTAGCACAATATACTGTATACCACTCATCTGTATTATGGAAATATGCTTGAGTTTCTTTTACTATGCTCTCTATAAAGCTATAGTAACGTTTAGAGGATAGAGCTAACTTATTTATTTGCTTACTCATAAGAAATTTTGTTTATCATTGTTGTTTATAACAAACAACACATTAATATGTATTGTTTAGTCCAACTTCTTAAACTCAAAATCATTCTGATTGCAGCATGCCTTCTTGTAGTCGAAAGCATAGATGCGCATATATGTCTCTTGCAGTTCCTTCGCTCCATTGTAGAATGGGTTGGTGGTGTGCTGCAGAGTCGTAACGGTCACAACCATGTCTGGTGTGAGAACGGTGCCATTGGAGCGCTTAATACGTTTAGGCTTCACTTGAAAAACCCTACTCATAGTAATTCGTCTTTTAGGTTATACTATAAATGCCGTTTGCACGGCATTACCTGTCAAAAAGCAAAGTTAGGGTAAAGTGACGAACTGTACAAGTCCATAATGGTTCATAGGTATAAAAACCATACCATTTGTCTATTTTTCTGATATTGTTTTTCCGGCAAGTACCATGGCACGTTGGCGCAGATAGCTATGCAGAGTGAAGCCATCAGCCTTGACACAGTTGAGGAGGGCGCGCTTCTGCATCACCACCTCTTTGAGCGCTGGGAACACATCGTTGTAGCGTTTCTTCACGTCCTTGTTCTCGGTCTTCACCGACGTCTTCTTCACAAGCTCCTCCACATCGGTAATCTTTCGAGCGAAGTAGTCGGCGCCCTTCTTCAGACGTTCCTGCAGCAGGGCGTTAGTCTGATAGTCGGCAGAGGCAATAACAATCTGACTGTACTGCAACTTGAAGCGTTCGGCTACATCCATAAGCTCGGTCTTTATAGTGCCCGTACGTGCCTTGTATTCGGCAATGAGCTTCGGGAACGAACGGCGGAAATGTCCGTCGAGCAAGTCGAGCACACGGTTGAAGGCATCCATCAGCGGACGGAAGTCGAACAGTTCGCTCACCACCGACAGATAGTAGTCGCGCTGCAACTGCTCTATCTGTCCCTCGCTCGGCGTGTGCTCAATGGCGTGCGTGGCGTATTCGTCCACAGCCTCATCACGAATGATAGCCGACTGCGGCAGAGGCGCACTCAGCACCATGCCTTCGAGTGTGCGGCAACGCGATAGAGCCACGTATGTCTGTCCGTGGGTGAAGGCACGCTGCACGTCGATGATGGCGTGGTCGAACGTAAGGCCCTGACTCTTGTGAACGGTGATAGCCCAAGCCGTCTTCACGGGGAACTGTGTGAATGTGCCTTCCACCTCCTCGCTTATCTCGTTGGTCTTCTCGTTGAGCACATAGCGCGTATTGTCCCACTGCTCGGGCTGCACACGTATATTCTCGCCGGTGTCCTTCGCCGTAACGGTGAAGCCCTCGGCATCTATCGCCGCAATGGTGCCGATCATACCGTTGTAGTAAGCCTTGTCTGCCGACGAATCGTTCTTCACGAACATCACCTGCGCACCGGTCTTCAGCGTGAGCGTCTCGTCGGTCGGGAAGAGCATCTCTGGATACTTGCCTTCGATGGTGGCAGTGTAGGTATAGGGCTTGCCGGGGAGCAGTTCAAGCTCGTGGTCGTTGATGCGCTGTGCCTGCCAGTTGTGCGTCGTAAGACGTATGTAGCCGTCTTCCTTGCGCGGCTTGAAGTCGGGTATATAGCGCGAGTTGAGCGCAGAGAGCACCGCAGCGTCAGCACGATTCTCGCGCACCTTATTCAGTATGTCGAGGAAACGCTTGTCGCTCTGGCGATACACCTTCGTCAGTTCGATGATGGCGTAGCGTGTGCGTTGCAGGGCGAGCGACGAGAAGAAATAAGGCGTGGCGTAATAGCGCGAGAGCATCTGCCACTCGTCGTCCTTAGCCACCGGAGCAAGCTGACCCAAGTCGCCGATCATAACCATCTGAACGCCGCCAAACGGCAGGTTGTTCTTGCGGAAACGGCGCAGCACGCTGTCTACGGCATCGAGAAGGTCGGCACGCACCATAGATATCTCGTCGATGACGAGCGTGTCGATAGAACGGATGACGTTTATCTTCTGTTTAGAGAAGCGGAACTGCTGTTCCTTGAGATTATAGTTGGGTATGAACGGCGCAAACGACAACTGGAAGAACGAGTGGATGGTCACACCTTCGGCATTGATGGCAGCGATGCCCGTAGGTGCTACCACCACGATGCGCTTCGACGACTCCTCCTTCAGTCGACGCAGAAAGGTGGTCTTTCCAGTGCCAGCCTTACCGGTGAGGAAGAGGTTGGTGTTCGTTGTCTCTATTATGTCCCAAGCGAGTTGCGTCTGCTCTGTCATTTCCTTTGCTGATTAATGGTTGTTTAATGTGTGTTCCGTGTGAATAATGAATTACAAAAGTAGTAATTATTTTTTGATTTTGACATCAATCAAGTAGTATAATTTTTGGCTTCTGCTTTTTCTGCGTACCTTTGCAATGTTTAGGAGGTATGGGCTTTCCTGCCCGTATCACACAACAGGGCTACGGCAAGAACTGAAAGTCAGCGGCGCGTAGCGGAAAGCTAATGCCATAGCCTCCTACTGAATAAAAAAACGAAATATGATAAAAGCTTTATTTTTCGACGTCGACGGAACGCTCGTCAGCTTTAATACCCACAAGGTGCCAGAGTCAACAATCGAAGCGCTTCGCGAGGCTCACAAGCGCGGCGTGAAGCTCTTCACAGCTACGGGTCGCCCACGCCAGTTGCTCAACAACATCACGGAGGTGGAGGACATCATGGACGGTTTTATTCTTGCCACTGGCGCTCAATGCGTTTATGGCGACAAGGTAGTGCGCCAGGACCTCATCCCTACTCACGAGGCAGAGGCGATAGTCGACTTTTGCAACCGTCTCGACGTGCCGGCGGTGGTTGTGGGCACAAAGGATCTGCAGATCATCAACCGCAACGACAGCGTGAACCATGTATTCTACGACATGCTGAAGGTGACGTACAACAAGTTCGACGTGCCGGTTGAGGAAGTCATAAAGCAGGGCATACTGCAGATTACGCCGTTCCTCACCGAGGACCAGGAGCGCACTATCCTACCCCACATACCAGGCACAACGTCTGCACGATGGTATCCTGCGTTCTGCGACCTTACGTCTGCCACTGCCGACAAGGCGAACGGCATCCGTGCCATTGCCGAGCACATGGGCATCGACATCAGCGAGACGATGGCGTTCGGCGACGGCGGCAACGACCTTACGATGTTGCGTGCGGCTGGCGTTGGTGTGGCTATGGGCAATGCGCTTGACGAGGTGAAGGCGCACGCCGACTATGTGACGAGCAGCGTAGACGAGGATGGCATCGCGAATGCGCTGAAACACTTAGAAATTATTTAGGATATGTGGTGATGTGTTGACAAATGAAACATATCTCAACATCTCAACACCTCACCATCTCAACATCTTATTTTACAACAGTGGTGAGAACAAGCGCACGAGCGACTCCGCCAGACGATGCATGAACGGGCGCTTTCGCTCGCTGTACACGCTCAGGAAGTCTACACATTCTTGCTCATCACTGATGAAGATTTCCTTCATGCGCAGCGCCGTTGTGCGGTCGTAGATAAAGACGTTGGATTCGAAATTGTTCTCGAAGCTACGGAAGTCGATGTTCGTAGAACCGCAGGTGCAAAGCGCATCGTCAGCCACAAGCAACTTGCTGTGGTTGAATCCAGCCTCGTAAAGCATTATCTTAACGCCTGCCTCAAGCACCTCCGTCACGAACGACATCGACGAAAGTTCAAGCAAGCGAGAGTCGCTATGGCGCGGAATCATCAGTCGCACATCTACGCCGGCAAGTGCTGCCGTGCGCATGGCGAAGAGCACCTGCTCGGTAGGCAGGAAGTAAGGCGACTCCATGTATACATAGTTCTTCGCCTCAAGCAGTATGCGCACATATCCCTGCATGATGTCCGGCCATTTGGCAATCGGACTGCTCGTCACGACCTGCATCAGGCAGTTGTTCTCTATGCGCCACGGCATCGGCGGATAGTATTTAGAGTTGGTGACGAGTGTGCGGTCGACGAAATACCAGTCGACGAGGAACGTGCGCTGCAGGGCGTACACCGCTCCACCACGTATACGGAGATGGGTGTCGCGCCAAGGCAGACGCCCTTTGTATATTCCTTTCACATAGCGCAGGGCGATGTTCATGCCGCCAACAAACGCCTCAATGCCGTCTACTACGCACACCTTGCGATGGTTGCGGTAGTTCACCTTACTCGTGAACGCCGGGAACTTAACGGGCATAAAGGCATTGACATCTATCCCGGCACGGCGCATACGCTCGAACAACTCGCGGGGCACCCGCCAGCAGCCCACATCGTCGTAGATAAGCCGCACCTCTACGCCCTCTCTCGACTTGCAGATGAGTGCGTCTGCAACAAGCCGTCCGAGTGCATCGTCGGCGAAGATGTATGTCTCAAGATGTATATGCTTGCGTGCCGAAGCTATCGACTTCAGCAATGCGGGGAAGAACTCGTAGCCATCGGTGTAGAACTCCACCTCGTTGTCCTTGAACGGAAGAGCAAGACTCTGGTTGGTAAAGAGTTGTATGAGCGAACGGTAGTCGTCGGGCAACGTCAATTGGCGTTGCTCTACGAACTCGAGCATCGATCGCTTCGATAATTGGTCGAGCGACCGCTGTGATATGAACGTCATCTTGCGGGTGTTCCGTCCGAAGAAGACGTATAAAACTATTCCGACAATGGGCATAAAGAGCAGCACCATCACCCAGGCTATCGTCTTTGCCGGCTGACGGTTGTCCATCAATACTGCCAGCATGATGCTGACAATAATGAAGACATAAGCTAATATGAATGCCCAATGGATGTAGAACATATTATTTGTTGTTATGTTGAGATGTTGTTATGTTGAGATATGCTTCATTTGTCAACACATCAACATTACACCATTTCAACCTATTATGCTATAATATTATTTCCCAACAACCGGGCGAGCTGCGAGCGCAGTTCGTGCGCCGTCTTATACTCTTCCATAAGTTGCTGCAGTCGTTCGGGGTCGTTCACTGCGAGCGATATGTCGCGCTTCAGGTCGCGCAGACGCTGCTCCAGATAGTCCATTCGGAAGTCGTTGAGCAGGTGTTCGGTCTGCTGGCGCAGAACCTCTATGCGGTTCTCCTCCTCAGCGCGCAGCTCGTCGGCGTTCTTCTCCTCGTCGGCACGTGCAGCCTTCTGTTCGTCGAGCAACTGATACTTATCCATGCAGAGGTCGGTAGCTATGCGCGATATCTCGATGTCCGAATGGTGAAGAAAGAACTGCTCGGCACAGAAATTCTCGTCGCCGGCGTGGTTCACAGCCTCGTCAAGGATGCGCGAGTTGAGCGGATTGGCAAACTTCAGTCCGTCTACGCCGAGGTTGTACGCTATGTATTGCGCCACATTCAGGTTAACCGTTGTGCCGTCCTCCGTTTCTACATTATTATATATGATAGTGTCGCCGTTGCGCACAACCAACTCTACGAGCATCTGCTCCACCTTCGACGCCTGCTGTAGCGGAGAAGGAGAGTTTTGAATTTTGAGTTTTGAGTTTTGAGTTGCCGTCTGCGTCGATTGTGAGTTATTCAAAGAGGAAGCGGTTTCCTCGCGGTTGCTGCGTATGAAGTTGTTGAGCGTATTGATGAGCGTAGCCTCGTTGATGCCCATACGCACCGAGCAGTCGTGCAGATATGTGTCGCGCAGAATCGGGTTCGTCACGAACGATATGCTGCGCACCACGGAGTTGATAGCCTCCGAACGCTTCAGCGGGTCGCGTTCGTTGCGCAGCAGCAGATCGGTCTTGAACTCGATGAAGTCGGTCTGATGCTCCTCAATATACTTGCGGAAGTCCTCAGCCGAGTGCTTGCGTGCGAACGAGTCGGGGTCGTCGCCGTCGGGCAGCAGCAACACCTTGAGGTTCATGCCCTCCGAGAGCAGCATGTCGGTACCGCGCAACGCGGCGTGTATGCCTGCCGCGTCGCCGTCGTAAAGCAGGGTGATGTTCGACGTGAAGCGGTGCAGTATGTGTATCTGGTGCACCGAAAGCGCCGTACCCGAGTTAGCCACTACGTTCTCTATGCCGCACTGATGCATGGAGATGACGTCGGTGTAGCCCTCCACCATGTACACACGGTCTTCCTTGGCTATCGCCTTCTTAGCCTGATAGATGCCATACAGCTCGCGGTCCTTGTGGTAAATCTCCGAATCTGGCGAGTTGACGTACTTCTGGTTCACACCCTTTGTGCGCGAGTCGAGCAGTCGTCCGCCGAAGCCCACCACCTTTCCGCTGATGCCTATCCACGGGAAGATAACGCGTCCGGCATAGCGGTCGATTAGTTCGCCACGGTCGTTCTTGTAGCATATGCCGGTCTTCAGCAGGAAGTCTTCCTTATAGCCCTTGCGCAGAGCCTCCTGTGCCAAAGCACGGCGGTCGGTGCTGTCGAAGCCCAACTGAAACTTGCTCACGATGTCGTCGCGGAACCCACGGCTGCGGAAATACTGCATGCCGATGGCTACGCCGTCGGCGGTGTCGTGCATGAGGTGCTGGAAATAAGAGGCAGCCCACTCATTCACGATGAACATACTCTCGCGCTCGCTCTGCTCGCGCTTCTCGTCGTCGGAGAGTTCGCGCTCCTTTATCTCGATGTGATACTTGCGTGCGAGCCATCGCAACGCCTCGGGATAGGTCATCTGCTCATGCTCCATGATGAAGCCAACGGGGTTGCCGCCCTTGCCGCATCCGAAGCAATGGCAGGTGCCGCGTGCCGGCGACACATAGAACGACGGGGTCTTCTCGTCGTGAAACGGGCATAGGCCCTTATAGTTGCTGCCGCTCTTGCGAAGCGTCACAAACTCGGACACTACCTCCACAATGTTGGCAGCGTCTTTTATCCTTTCTATCGTTGCATGGTCTATCATCAACTGCGAAGTTACACATTTTTTTCCATTCTACCCTCTCCGCCACGCACGTTTTAGCTCCGCACGTACTAAAATTAATTAAAAGAGACCTGCCTATTTTACCAATCAACACAAAATCACTAACTTTGTACTTGTGTGTATGCACCACAGCATACACCGACCTAACGACTTTTACTAAAACAAACATAACAATGATTAAAAACAACCTCCTTCTCACAGCTCTCTTCACAGCTGCTTGTGCCAGCGCGTTTGCGCAGACCGAGACATTCGACCTCAACTCGCAGCGTGGTGAAAAGCAGGATGTGAACATGGTGCCGGGCAAGAAGCTCGACCACCACGGCATCGTCGTAAACCCTACGCCTCACAACTTCAATCTCGACATGCAGACATGGACCGACCTCAGCGCTGGCGTTAAGCTCATCGACAAATCGGGCAAATTTGCCAACGACGTCAACTTCCTCAAGCATAACGCTAAGGGCACTCCGCTCAACATCACCTTCGGCGAGAAACCGGCAAAGAAGGCTGGTCTGAAGAAGATGGTATCGGGTGCTTATCTCCTCACCGTCGACAAGAAGGGCATCAACATCGTGGGCTACGACGAGCGCGGTGCGTTCTACGGCATACAGACAATGAAGCAGGTGCTGGCTTCGCCTATGCTGAACGGCAATATGCCTTATCTCACATGCAACGACTACCCCGACCTGCCGCTGCGCGGTGTTGTTGAGGGATTCTACGGCGAACCCTGGTCGCATCAGGTGCGCCTCTCGCTCATCGACTACTACGGACGCAACAAACTCAACGAGTATGTTTACGGTCCGAAGGACGACCCCTATCACAGTTCACCCAACTGGCGTCTGCCTTATCCCGACGACCAGGCTCGCAACATCCACGAACTCGTTGAGGCTTGCCGCCGCAACCGTGTCGACTTCGTTTGGGCTATCCATCCGGGCAAGGACATAAAGTGGAACGAGGAAGACTACCAGAACCTCGTCAACAAGTTCAATCATATGTACGACCTTGGCGTGCGTTCGTTTGCAATACACTTCGACGACATCGAGGGCGAAGGAACCGACTCGAACAAGCAGGTTGACCTGCTCAACCGCCTCACCAAGGAGTTTGTGAAGGCCAAGGGCGACGTAGCTCCGCTTGTAGTATGTCCTACAGACTACTCACAGTTGTGGGCAAGCCCGAAGGAGAACGGACAGCTCGCCATCTATGGCAAGCGTCTTGATCCGTCTATCAACGTGTTCTGGACAGGTGCTGTGGTTTGCTCTGACCTCACAAAGGAGACACTCGACTTCGTAGACTCGCGCATCAAGCGCCCGGCTTACTACTGGTGGAACTTCCCCGTGACCGACTATGCCCGCCATATCATCATGCAGGGTCCTGCCTATGGACTCGAGAACGACATCACCGACCAGATGACATGTGGCGTTCTGTCAAACCCGATGGAGCATGGAGAGGCTTCGAAGCTCGCTCTCTATGGTGTGGCAGACTACAACTGGAACGTGAAGGACTATAACCCAATAGACAACTGGGAGCGCGGACTCGTAGACCTTACACCAGAGGCTCACGACGCTTACCGCACATTCGCAATACATTCATGCGACACAGAGACAGGCTACCGCCGTGCTGAGTCGTGGGAGACACGCACATTCCGCCTTGCCGATTATACCGACGCTAAGGCTTCGGCTCTTAAGAAGGAGTTTGAAAAGGTGGAGAAGGCTCCCGACACAATGGAGCGCGACTGCAAGAACCCATTGCTCATGAAGGAGCTTCGCCCATGGCTCGTAGAGTTTAAGAAGTTGGGCAAGCGATGCAACACAACTCTCGACCTCATGCAGGAGTTCCGCAGCGGCAACTATGCCTCGTTCTGGAGCAATTACCTGCGCAACCGTATGACCAATGCCGACCTCACAGCCTATCAGGCTCACAAGTCGGGCACTATGAAGTTGCAGCCGTTCTACGAGAATGGTATGGACGACATGGCCGTAGAGTTCTTCCATAAGATTGCCGGCAAGACTCCTGCCTTCTACAATGCAGTAGGCACCTACGCCACACTCCGCACAACACAGAGCAAGCTTATGCTCGACGGCGACATCAAGACATTCTATCATTCAGGCAACAGCCAGAACACAGGCGACTGGATTGGTCTTGATCTCGGTGCTGTGCGCCCCGTAAGAGAGGTGCGCATCATTCAGGGTCGCAACTCTGTAGATGATGTTGACTACTTCGACAACACTATTCTTGAGGCTTCTGCCGACGGCAAGACATGGACAGCTCTTACTGGCGAATTGCCCAAGACCTATGAAATCAACTGGAAAGGCGAGCCTGTAGAAGCACGCTATGTTCGCATGCGCAAGTTGCAGAGCGAGAAGAAGAGCTGGTGTGCTGTGCGCGAGTTTATTGTTAACCCAACAACTCCCGAGAGTCTGCCATTCAAGGTTGAGGCTGCTGACGTGAACGCTGCAATGCCTGCATTCGACGAGAATCCTTGCACTTCGTTCAACAACAAGGGCAAGCTGACTTTCGGCATAGAGAACGGCACAGCAAGCTACACCCTGCTCACCGACAAGGCTATGGCCAAGGGCAACGTAGTGTTCAACCAGTACAACAAGAAGGGCAAGCTCATCTCTTCAACACCAGTCGACAACTCACTCATGAGTGTGAATGTAGTGAAGAAGGCTGTTAAGGCTGAACTCGAAGGCTCGGTAGAAGTGTTTGAGATTATTCCTAACAAGTAATCCTTGTAGTTATATAAAATCCTGAGCAACAAAAAGTTGCCCAGGATTTATCAAAATCATTTTCTCCAAGGAGAGAGCTGCCTGAACATACTCTATTGTATATTTCAGAAGGTCCATTTTACATGAATTTTAAAACGGTCGCAAAGACAATAAGTTTCAGCCCCTATCTCTTCTTCCGCTTCTTGAAGATTGGTGGATTCTCACCGTCATAATACAAATCATAGAGCGCGTCACATTCTTCCACTTCCTTATTATCACTCAAAATAAACCGCTTGCCGTCGGCATAACGTCGGTAGATAAAATATCGTGACCAGTATTTGGATTCTATCAACACTGTCTTGTTTCCCAAAAAGCAAATGCCATTCCGCATTCTTATTTCGTCCCTTCGATATGTTTTTCTGTTGTTTGGACTCATTTCCACATAGACATCCTCCACTTTAAGGAATTTCATAACGCCAATGCTTACTATTTCCGGTTTCTTCGAAAAGCATACATGATTTTCCAAGTATGTCCAGTAGTCCTTTCCTTTCTCTACAAAATGCAAGAGGACATTATCTTGCAACTCCGCAAATTCGTATTCGTGTTCTGGCGTTTCTAACGGCTCAAACATTCTTGTTCGCACTACATATTTTCCGTTCTGTTTCTGCACCACACGGATTCCGTATGCTTGTGGAAATACCTTTAGGTATGCTCCAACGGACTTCCACTTGTCAAAACTTAGTTCACGGCAATAAGTCTGGTAACTACCATCGGCTTTTCGTTCAAGCCTAATGTCCAGTTCTTTATTGTCCTTCAGCAATCTGTTTCTGAACAGGCTATCAATTTGTATTTTGGGCTCGAAATGCCATATATATTGGTGTACATCCCTTGCGTATTTCTTTATCTCATCCGAATGTTTTTTCTTTCGTGTTTCCCATTCGTCTTGGTTTGTCGGATGCAACGATGTTTCAAACTCTTCTTTCCATGCCAGGTTTCCATTCTCGTCCTCCCAAAGTTGGACATCATCCATCTTCTCTTTAAAGGAATACAACTTGTCTGGTTCTGAGGACTGTATATAGAATGTTCTGAATTGCAATCCCTTGCCAATGCCATGCTCCAAAGCGTCAGCCAACACAAAGTCGCTGTCACTTATCCTTCGGGTCTTTACTCTCGGATATAGCTTCATACCGTCTGTCGTACAAAAATCAAGGAAACCA
>OQWE01000333.1_pt1 | contig 16379 bp, 10 predicted proteins | sample 1691591 | NCBI WGS metagenome assembly OQWE01 (sample SAMN03418265, study PRJEB22391) | human gut metagenome | biome: human-gut; feature: organic feature; material: feces | host: Homo sapiens | place: Tanzania | collected 2013-01
TAGCACATACCACGATGATCCAGAATGCGCCTCTTACTCCCTGAAAGCCCTCAGACTTCTTAGCTGGGGCTGCTTGTTTTGTAGTTGCCATAATTTTTACTTTTTTAAATTATTAGTTAATAAATTATTAATATTTCTTATTTATTTCTCGCTCTATTTTAGTTGTTTTGTATGCCTAGTTTGTGTTGTCTTGAATAAACACGCTTAGGTTATCCAAATTCCTTTGGCAAAGATAATAAATATTGAGAAACTATCGTCCTAATTAAGAAGTTTTAACGAGATATTGGCTCATTTTTTACCAATATCTCGCTTTTTTCTTACAAAGTTGACCTTTTTAGGACTCTTTTCTCCTATTTTTATTTCAATTTGCTCAGAGCTTCCTTGATGCGGCGGATTGCCTCTACGATGTTTTCATCGCTTGTAGCATAGCTCATGCGGAAGCAGTCTGGATCACCGAAGGCATCTCCACCTACTGTGGCTACGTGAGCCTCCTCCAGGAGGTACATTGCGAAATCTGTAGAGTTGTTGATGGTCTTCTCACCATTGCTCTTGCCGAAGTAGCTGTTGCACTTAGGGAAGAGATAAAAGGCACCCTGTGGCATATTGACCTCAAGTCCTGGAACCTCCTTGGCGAGCTTCACGATGAGGTTGCGGCGACGCTCGAAAGCTACGCGCATCTCCTCTACAGCACCCTGGTCAAGTGTGTAGGCTGCCTCAGCTGCCTTCTGGCTAACTGAACAGGTACCGCTAGTATATTGACCCTGCAACTTGTTGCATCCCTTGATGATCCACTCTGGACCAGCGAGGAAACCGATTCTCCATCCTGTCATGGCGTATGCCTTGGATACACCATTGGCGATGATCACCTGCTCCTTCATGCCTGGCTCCTGTGCAATGCTGTGATGCTTGCCGATATAGTTGATGTGCTCGTAGATCTCGTCTGCCAACACGAATACCTCTGGGTGCTTCTTCAGAACCTCAGCCAATGCTGCCAGCTCCTCCTTGGAATATACGCTTCCGGTAGGGTTGCTTGGTGAACAGAGAATGAGCATCTTGGTCTTTTCGGTGATTGCGTTCTCAAGCTGCTCGGCTGTCATCTTGAAGTCCTGGTCGAAACCTGCGTTTACGATGACTGGAGTACCGCCTGCCAATTTTACCATCTGTGGGTAGCTTACCCAATATGGTGCTGGGATGATTACCTCGTCGCCAGGGTTTACGAGAGCCAGTACGGCGTTGCATACGCACTGCTTGCCACCGGTGCCCACGATTACCTCGTTGACTGTGTAGTCAAGTCCGTTTTCTTTTTTCAATTTGGCAACAATAGCTTTTCGCAAGTCAGGATAACCAGGAACTGGTGAGTAACGTGAGAAGTTCTCATCAATAGCTTTCTTCGCAGCCTCCTTGATATTGTCAGGCGTGTTGAAGTCTGGTTCACCTACACTCATGTTAATTACATCGATACCCTGAGCTTTCATTTCACTACTCTTCTGTGACATCGCCAGCGTTGCTGATGGTGCCAATCTGTTAAGACGATCAGATAATTGTGCCATAATTCTATTTTATTGTTAATTAATCGTGTGCAAAATTAAGCATTTTATTTCTTTTTCGGAAGAAAATTATTCGTTATTTCGCGATTTGATGCAAAATAATAACATAATTTACATTATCCGAGGTGCAAAGTGTGCCCCATACGGTCTCTCTTGGTCTTGAGATAGCGCTCGTTGTACTCATTTGGTACTACTTCGATAGGCACATTCTCTGTGATTTCGAGTCCATAAGCCTCCAGGCCAACACGCTTTACAGGGTTGTTGGTGAGCAGGCGCATCTTGTGCACGCCGAGGTGGCGGAGCATCTGTGCGCCGCATCCGTAGTCACGCTCATCTGGCTTGAAACCGAGATGTACGTTGGCATCTACGGTATCGTATCCTTCTTCCTGCAGCTTGTAGGCTGCAATCTTGTTCATCAATCCGATGCCTCGGCCTTCCTGCTGCATGTAGATGACTACACCCTTTCCGGCTTTCTCGATCATCTGCATCGCCTTGTGCAGCTGCTGTCCGCAGTCGCATCGCTTGCTTCCGAGAATGTCGCCTGTGGCGCAAGATGAGTGTACGCGGACCATGATAGGCTCATCTTCCTTCCATTCGCCCTTGATGAGTGCCATGTGCTCAAGTCCGTTGCTTGCCTGGCGGAAAGGAATCAGACGGAAGTGTCCGTATTCTGTAGGCATATCTACCTCTTCGCCCACCTCGATGAGCGATTCCTTCTTGAGTCTGTACTCGATCATATCCTTGATAGAGATGATCTTGAGGTTCCATTCCTTTGCCATCTCCATCAACTGTGGAAGGCGTGCCATGGTTCCATCTTCGTTCATAATCTCCATGAGGGCGCCTGCAGGATAGAGTCCTGCCATTCTGCAGAGGTCAATGGCTGCCTCAGTATGTCCGCTTCTTCTCAAAACGCCGTTGTCCTGGGCATAGAGAGGATTGATGTGACCTGGGCGACCGAATGTCTGTGGGGTAGATGCCGGATCAGCGAGTGCCTTGATGGTCTCAGCACGGTCGTGGGCTGAAACACCGGTAGTACATCCCTCTAGCTTGTCCACGGTGATGGTGAATGGGGTGCCGAGCATAGATGTGTTGTCTGATACCTGATGAGGCAAGTCGAGTTCCTCGCATCGGCTCAGGGTGATAGGGGCGCAGAGCACGCCTCTTGCGTTCTTGAGCATGAAGTTTACCTTCTCTGTGTCGATTTTCTCTGCGGCGATGATGAGGTCGCCCTCGTTTTCGCGATCTTCGTCATCTACAACGATGACAAACTTACCTTCCTGGAAGTCCTTTACTGCATCTTCGATGCTATTGAGTTTGATATCTGCCATTTGTTTGATACTTTTTATAGTTACATTTCTTTTATCTGACTGATGATGTTTGCATTACTCTGCTTGATGGTGTTCAGATCACGGTAGAGCCGGATTCTGAATCGCCACATTCTCAGGTAGAGTACGATGCCCACAGGCACGATGATGGCTGCGAGGATGTTGAGCCACTGGCGTTCGAATGGGCGGGTATGAGCCTTCGTAGCGAGGATAGGGTAGAGGTTGAGATTGTGAAGGATGATCTTGTTCCGGGTATTGGTCAGATCCTCTGTCACGTTTTCAAGCTCATCGCTGATGCGTTCAATCTCGTTGTCGGGCTGGTATTTGAAGAACACATTGATGAAGTTTGGAAGTTTCTTCAGCTCGTGTACCTTATTATATATATAGATATCGCTGTTGAGCTTTTCCAGTCGCTGTGCATCTTCTGTATATTTCGGCTCTTCGATGATGACCTCCTTGCCGAAAACGTGGCGTTTGATACGGAGACCGAGCAGTTTCATGAAGAACATCTTATACATCTCCATATTGAACACCGTAGAGTCGTTGGTTGCCTTGTAGGTGACGAATACGGCGATTGGTGCCAGTACGGCTGGAGCCAGTCCTTGACCGAACCAGATGGTCCAGGTTCCCAGTCTCGACATTCGGTAGCCCGTATTGTCGAGGATGTAGAAGATGATGAACACGAATACGGAGATGATGACCGGGAATCCCAATCCACCCTTTCGGATGATGGCACCCAGTGGGGCTCCGATGAAGAAGAAGATCAGGCAGGATAGTGCCAGCGTGAACTTCTTGATAGCTTCTATCTTGTGTTGCCTGATGATATAGTCGGCATCGCTCGTAACCATAGCCTTGAAGTTGAGGTCGGTGAGCTCCTGCTGTGCTGTCATCTGTGCATCATTGAGTGCCCGGAGTTTCTTGTCGTTCGAGAGCTTATTATATAAGGTGTCAAAATTCTCCGTCTGTCCCTTCTTGATTTCTTTCAGCGAATCTGCCTTGTTTACCTGCGCCGTGCGGTAGAATCGGGCATTGGCTTCCGAAAGATAGTTCTTTCCTATGGAATCATACAGTCCGTTGATGGAGTCGATGGAGTGGAAGATCTCCGACAGACCTTTTCCCTTGGCATTGTTGGCAAGCGACGAGGCATCGGTAAGGTTGAAGTCGGCATCAAAGTCGAGCACGATCTTCTTGGAAACGAAGGTCTCTCTTCTGTATGGTACGGCAGCACTGTTGCCGAATTCACTGCTCTTCATATTCTCAAACCATTCTCCGCTGTAAAGACTCAGCACGAGGTGCTTCTTCTCGGCTGTACTTTGCAGCATTCCCGAGTCGGCAAGGATGATGGCGGCATCTTCGTAGCTGTCTGTCATGCGATAGATCATGATGCCGTAGAGCTTTCCTGTATTCATATCCTTCTTCTGCACATAGAGGTTGCAGTTCGGGATTCCATCGTAGAAGATGCCTTCCGGGATTTCCAGTTCCGGACTCTTCTGCTTCATGGATATGAGGAGTTGTGCCAGCTTCTGGTTGGAGTGCGGACCTACATTGTTCTGGAAGTAGAAGGAACCGAACATAATGATGACGGTGATGACGATGAGCGAGCGGAAAGCCTGCATCAGAGAGATGCCGGCAGCCTTGATGGCAGTGAGCTCTGAACTTTCGCCGAGATTACCGAAAGTCATCAGTGAGGAGAGGAGGATGGCAAGCGGCAATGCCTGAGGTACGAGCATCAGACCCATGTACCAGAAGAACTGCGCCATCACGTCCATCGAGATTCCCTTTCCGATGAGATCGTCGATATATCGCCACAGGAACTGCATCATCAGCACAAACTGGCAGATGAAGAAAGTTCCCATGAAGAGAAGTCCAAATTGCTTGGCTATAAATATGTCTAATTTCTTAATTCTAAGCATTTCTTTTTTTCTAGTAAGCTGTTTTCTCATCTTTTCGAGGTGAACAGCTATCGTTTCAGCCTGCAAAGTTACACAAAAAAATTAGAAATCCTTTCTTTTTCGCTTTTTTTATATATATAATAGGTGTAAATAGGTTGAGATTTGGGCAAAAAAAAGAAAAAACAAACTTTTTTCGAAAATTTCTCCGAAAAAATTTGGTGGAATCAAATAATTGTTGTACCTTTGCACCCGCAAATCAGAAATGACTTGTAAAGGATGGCGGGATAGCTCAGCTGGTTAGAGCGTCGGATTCATAATCCGGAGGTCGAGGGATCGTGGCCCCCTCCCGCTACATTGAGACACTAACTTATTTAGTTAGTGTCTTTTTTGTGCGCCAAACTTTTCCACATTTTTCCACAAAAGTCTTGATAAAGTTTTCCACAGGGGTGTTGATAACTGTGGAAAAGAAATATAAGTACCTGATAATCAGTTTAGCCTTGTTCGGATAACGATTGTTGATAACCGAATCTGCTAGAAGTTCTTCACATTTTTTATCCATACATTTCTTGTATCTTTCAAAAATAAATAGTAAATTTGCCCCCAACTAAGAATTTGAGTCTTTATGAAGCAGCAACAAGTTTACAATTTAAAAGAGTTTGCCGCTCGACACCATCTTGAAAGTATCTTTGGGGCTTATGCCGCACATATTTATATAGACGATCTATGCGAAAAGGATTTTATAGAGATGGCTCAAGAGCGCACCCTGTTCACGAAACTCGTGTTGGTGACTAGGGGAAAAATCAAAATGGGGGTACTTCAGCAAAGTACTGAAGCCAATGATTCCGACAGGACGCTTTCGGCAGGTGAATTGCTGGTCGTCTCGCCCAAGTATGTCATTGCTTTTTCCGAGATGTCGGCGGATTTTGAGGCTGAGTGCATCCTGGTGGATGAGGAGATTACGGCCGATGTGGTGTATCAGTTATCGGATGACAAGCAGAAATCTTCCATTGATATCTTTCACATGATTCGTGATATCGTGCGCCATCAGTACATCTACAAGGTAGAGATGATTCAGTCGATGGTGAATGTTTTGAAGCTTCTGGTTTCGGAACTTCCTTACGAGAATGTATCGGTGACTCGAGATTTGCGGCACAAGAAGGAGGTTTATGAGATTTTCCTTCATCTCCTGTATCGCCATTTCAAAACCGAGCGACAGATCAGGTTCTATGCCGACAAGTTGAATGTCTCGGCACCTTATCTTTCCAGGATGATCAAGGATATTTCAGGAACAACCGTGAATGATCACATCACCTCCCTGCTCTATAAGGAAATCTGCAATCTCCTGAAGCAATCGGACATGACGATGGGAGAAATAGCAGACCATCTGCATTTCAGCGATCAGAGTGCTATGACGAATTTCTTTAAGATGAGAGCGGGAATGACGCCGCTGGCATATCGGAACCAAGGCTGATGTTGAAGGCTTTTGCCCTTACACGGCATTTAAGCTTTATGTATAACAAATAACCTGTAAGCTATATTCTTTTGGTGAGAATACGCTTACAGGTTTTTTGTTTGTCAGTTAATCAGCTGACTGGTTATGGAAAATTTATTTCAGGGTAAATTTGTGTGACTGCAACATCTCCTTAGGATCGAGTGCCTTGTCAAGCTCTTCCTTGCTCAGAATGCCCTGTTCGATGACGATGTCATAAACGGAACGGCCTGTGGCGTGAGCTTCCTTAGCAACCTTAGTACTTTTCTTGTAGCCGATGATAGGATTGAGGGCTGTAACGATACCGATACTGTTCTTTACCATCTCGTAGCAGCGCTCCTTGTTGACGGTGATGCCGAGAATACACTCAGAAGTCAAAGTCTCAATAGCGTTCTTCATCCATGTCAAGCTCTCGAAGAGGCTCTCGGTGATGATAGGCTCCATTACGTTCAACTCCAACTGACCAGCCTCTGCTGCGAAGCTTACAGTAGCATCGTTACCGATTACCTTGAAGCAAACCTGGTTGGTTACCTCCGGGATAACAGGGTTCACCTTACCTGGCATGATAGAAGAACCTGGTGCCTTGGCAGGGAGATTGATTTCGTTCAGACCGCAGCGAGGACCAGAAGCCATCAGGCGGAGGTCGTTACAGATCTTAGACAGCTTGATAGCCAAGCGCTTCAGAGCAGAAGAGTAGCTTACGTAAGCACCGGTATCAGGGGTAGCCTCTACCAGGTCGGTAGCTGTTTCGAAGTTTTCGCCAGTCAACTTGCTGAGGTTGGCAGCACAAAGCTTGGCAAAGCCAGGAACAGCGTTCAAACCTGTACCGATAGCAGTACCGCCCATATTGATCTCATGTAAGAGCTTCACGTTGCGCTCCAGATTGAGGATTTCCTCTTCCAGGTTGTTGGCGTATGCATTGAATTCCTGACCGAAAGACATTGGAACTGCATCCTGCAACTGGGTACGGCCCATCTTGATAACGTCTGCATATTCGTCTGCCTTGTATCGGAATGCGCTGATCAAACCAGTCAAAGCACCTACCAGGTGTGTATTCATACGAATCAAAGCCAAACGGATAGAGGTTGGGTAAACATCGTTGGTGCTCTGTCCACAGTTGCAATGGTCGTTAGGAGAGCAGAACTGATAGTCACCCTTCTCGTGACCCATGATTTCGAGTGCACGGTTAGCTATCACCTCGTTGGCATTCATGTTTACAGAAGTACCAGCACCACCCTGTACCATGTCGATAGGGAAGTTCTCATGCCATTTGCCTTCGATGATCTCGCGGCAAGCCTGAGAGATAGAACCCGAAATTTCATCGTTGATCACACCGAGGGTATGGTTGGTCTCGATAGCTGCCAACTTCACGTAAGCGATAGCGATGATGAAATCAGGGTAAGCTTTCATAGTCTTACGGGAAATGTGATAGTTGTTGATACCGCGCTGTGTCTGTACACCGTAAAGTGCTTCAGCAGGAACTTTGAGTTCACCTAAAAGGTCTGACTCTACTCTAAAATTTTTAACTTCAGCCATAATATAGTTAGTTTTGTTGTTTATACTAATGTTATCTATTCTCTAGTTATTGTATTATTTTTATTGATTCTCTGTTTTCGGAAGAAGGAGTTGTTTCCTTTATCCGCTGCAAAGATACGATGATTTCTGTAGATTCTCTTTATAAAAAATGAACCTTAATTTGTAAAAAACGCACCAAATGCACTAAAATCCAAAAAAAAATAGTAACTTTGCACCGTAACTCTTATAGAGGCAACTCTTTTAGAGCCTATCAATCTATAAATTTAAACAATACAATATATATATATGAAACGCTATTTATACCTTATTATATATATAGGTTTGGTACTTTCGATGGCGGCATGCAAGCAGCAGCCTAAGAAGTTTGTCATCGGTGTATCCCAATGCTCCGAGGATATCTGGCGCGACAAGCTCAATGATGAGCTGAAGATGGGAGAGTATCTCAATGATTCGATTATCGTGAAGCTTGCTTCCTCTAATGATGACAATGTGTTGCAGAACAGGCAGGTTAATCAGTTCGTGGATGAGGGCGTGGACTTGCTGGTCATCTCTCCTAATCAGTTGAGTGCGATTTCCAAGGCGGTTGAGCGTGCCTACGAAAAGGGAATCCCGGTGATTCTGTATGATCGTTTCTCCAATACCGATAAATATACTGCATTCATCGGCTGCGACAACTATCATATCGGTAAGTCGATGGGTACCTTTATAGCTCAAAAGCTTCAGGGTAAGGGACGTATTGTTGAAATCTGTGGATTGGATGGATCTTCGCCTGCCATGGAGCGCCATCTTGGTTTCATGGATGCCATCAAACCATATCCGGGTATCCAGGTGATTGCTTCAGAAGGAGGTAACTGGAAGGAGGAAGGCGGCACCCAGGCAATGAAACGCATCCTGAAGAAGACCCAGGACTTTGATTACGTCTTTGCTCACAACGACCGTCTGGCTTGGGGCGCCTACGTGGCTGCCAAGCAGATGGGGCTGCAGCATCGTTATAAGTTTACGGGTGTTGATGGTATGGCTACCAAAGGAGGTGGTCTGGAACTTGTGCGAGATGGTATCTTCGAGGCTTCGTATCTTTATCCTACCAAGGGTGATGAGGTGATTGCCTTGGCGATGAAGATCCTGAAGCATCAGCCTTTTGAGCGGAAAAACTATCTCAGTACATCTATCATTACCCGGGAAAATGCAGAACTCACATTGATGGAGGCCAGGGATGCTGAGCGGCAGGCACATAATCTGAAGGCTTTGCATAAACAGGTGGATCAGTATCTTTCTGACTATAATTCCCAGAAGGTGATGCTGATAGGTTTGGGACTGTTCCTGTTGGTTTGTATTGTCGCTGCTGCGATGATTTTCCGTAGTTATGTGGTAAAGGCTAAACTGAATGAGGAACTGGCGAGAACCAATGGGGAGCTGAAGAGAGTGAATGGGGAATTGGAAAACAAGAACGAAGAGTTGAAACGACTGAACGAGGAGGTGTTGGAACTCACTCATTCCCGTTTGGTATTCTTTACGAATATCAGTCATGAGCTCCGTACTCCGTTGACTTTGATTGCCGACCCAGTGGAAATGCTTCTGGAAGACAGCGGTATCAAGGGAAAGAGTCGTGAACTTTTGAAGATGGTGAAGCGTAATGCGATAGCTCTGCAGCAACTGGTGAGCAGTATCCTCGATTTCCGCAAGATACAGAACGGCAAGATGGAGTTGACGCTTTATCGCTTCGACTTGGTGAAAGCTTTGAAAATGTGGGTAGGCGATTTCCAGCTTACTGCTGAGCGCAAGCAAATCAAGCTCCATTTGGATATAGCTGATTCAGTTGGCTCTCAGGAGGTGGTTGCAGATAAGGAGAAGATAGCTCGTGTTGTCTTCAATCTTCTGAGTAATGCCTTGAAATATACACCTGCCGGTGGCGATATATTCGTATCTCTGAAAGATGAGAATGGAAAGTTCCGCCTGGATGTAAGGGATACCGGTAAGGGTATCTCGCAGGAAGAGGCGGGCAAGATTTTCGAACGTTTCTTCCAGGCTAAGGGAGCAGCAAGCGGTACGGGCATCGGCTTGGCTTTGGTGAAGTCGTTTGTTGAATTGCATCAAGGCGAGGCTCGTGTAGAAAGTGAATTGGGTAAGGGATCCGACTTTTTCGTGGTGATTCCTCGTGAGCAGGAGGATAAGTCGCTAGTTATCCACACGGATGTTGATAATGTGGATAACTCTGTAAATGCTTCTTTATCAGAATGTAAAACTTTGATTAGTGAGTCAGAACTGCAATATATCGACGATGGAGAGAGAAAAAGTGGAAAAGTACAGCAGTTGCTGAGCGAACATGCGAATAAGCCAACCATCTTGGTTATCGATGACAACAATGATATCCGTCAGTATGAGCATACCCTCCTGCAGGATGATTATATTGTTTTGGAAGCTGCTGATGGTAAGGAAGGACTGGATGTTGCCAAGAAGGAAGTTCCCGACCTGGTGATTTGTGATGTGATGATGCCGGTGATGGATGGTCTGGAGTTTACGCAGAATCTGAAGACCCATACGGCAACCTCTCATATCCCTGTCATTATGCTTACGGCGAAGAATCTGGAAGAGCATCGTGCCGAAGGTTATGAACATGGTGCCGATTCCTATATCACCAAGCCATTCCATAGCAAAGTGCTTCTGGCACGTATCGAGAATCTGTTGAAGCAGCGCAAGCTTCTGAAGCATCTTTTCCTGGGCTCTCAGGAGGCAGAGCAGGAAATCGCCGATTCTCATCTGGAAGATCGTGATAAGCAGTTCCTGAAACAGCTTCACGCCATCATTCAGAAGAATCTCTCGGATAGCGAGTTTGGCGTCGAGGATATAGGTAAGCAGATAGGCTTGAGCCGCGTCCAGCTTTATCGCAAGGTGAAGGCGATGACGGGTTCTTCTGTCGTTGATCTGCTCCGCAAGGCTCGCTTGGCGAAAGCAAAGCGTTTGCTGGAATCCCGCAGTATGAGTGTCTCCGAGGTTGCCTATGATGTGGGCTTCTCTGCTCCTTCTTATTTCACCAAGTGTTTTAAGGATGAGTATGGCATTTTACCGGGAGATGTAGGAAATGTATAATATGACATCATATAATTAACGTAGTTTCTAATAATAACTAATTTTCAGAAGAAAATGAAAAGAAAATCACTTTTATTACTATTTGTATGTCTCACCTTGCTGGCACATGCTGTCAAGGTGAACGTAAAGAATGCCGTAGATTTCGTCAATCCACTCGTGGGTTCAGATTCCAATCCCGAGCTTTCTACAGGAAATACTTATCCAGCCATAGCAATGCCTTGGGGTATGAACTTCTGGGTTCCTCAGACCGGAAAGATGGGGGATGGATGGCAATACACCTATTCAGCTAAGAAAATCAGAGGATTGAAGCAAACGCATCAGCCAAGTCCTTGGATCAATGATTACGGTCAGTTCTCTCTCTTGCCTACCGTGGGTAAACCGGTCTTTGATGAGGCGAAGCGAGCCAGCTGGTTCTCTCACAAGGCAGAGAAGGCTACACCTTATTATTATAGTGTCTATCTGGCAGACTATGATGTAACGGCAGAGTTGTGCCCTACAGAGCGTGCTGCCTTGATGGCTTTCACCTTCCCGAAGACTGATCAGGCCAATGTGGTGATTGATGCCTTCGACAAGGGAAGTTACATCCAGGTGATTCCTTCTGAACGTAAAGTAATCGGTTTTTCTACCCGCAACAGTGGGGGAGTACCAGATAATTTCCGCAATTACTTTGTCATCGAGTTCGATCACGACTTTGATGCATTCGTCAGTGTGAAGGATGGTCAACTGATTTCTGCTAACGAACAGAAGGGAAATCACGTGGGAGCTATCATTACTTTCAAAACCAGTCAGCGTGGCGAAAAGATTCAGGCACGTGTCGCTTCTTCGTTTATCAGCAGTGCCCAGGCTATGCAGAATCTAAAAGAACTGGGACAGGCGGATATGGATCAGCTCAAGCAGCAGGGCCGTCAGTGCTGGAACGAAGTTCTGGGAAAGATAGAGGTAGAGGATGAGAATATCGATCATCTCCGTACTTTCTATAGCTGTCTCTATCGCTCGGTACTCTTCCCTCGTGCTTTCTACGAGAAGGATGCGGCTGGCGAAATCGTGCATTACAGTCCTTACAATGGTACTGTTCAGAAGGGTTATATGTTTACGGATACAGGCTTCTGGGATACTTTCCGCAGTCTCTTCCCGCTTCTCAACCTGATGTATCCTTCAGAAAACGTGAAGATTCAGGAAGGTCTTGCTAATACTTATAAGGAGAGTGGCTTCCTGCCAGAGTGGGCAAGTCCGGGGCATCGTGGCTGTATGGTGGGTAACAATTCTGCTTCTGTGGTGGCCGATGCCTATCTTTCCGGTTTGCGTGGCTATGATATGGAGACGCTTTGGCAGGCAGTGGTGCATGGTACTCAGGCTGTTCATCCTCAAGTAAACTCTACCGGACGTTTGGGATACGAGTATTACAACAAGTTGGGTTATGTGCCATACGATGTGAAGATCAATGAGAGTGTAGCCCGTACCTTGGAATATGCTTACGATGACTGGTGTATCTATCAGTTGGGTAAGGCTTTGGGTAAGTCTGCTAAGGATCTGAAACCTTTTGCCAAGCGTGCGATGAATTATCAGAAGGTATTTGATAAGGAAACGAAGCTGATGCGAGGAAGGTTGAAGAATGGCAAGTTCATGTCTCCTTTCAATCCTCTGAAGTGGGGCGATGCCTTTACAGAGGGTAATGCCTGGCATTATACCTGGTCGGTATTCCATGATCCTCAGGGATTGATTCGGTTGATGGGTGGTAAGGATGCTTTCAATCAGATGCTCGACTCTGTCTTTATCCTGCCTCCTGTCTTCGATAATAGTTACTATGGATATACGATTCATGAAATCCGTGAGATGCAGGTGATGGATATGGGTAATTATGCACACGGCAACCAGCCTATCCAGCATGCCATCTATCTCTATGGCTATAGCGGTCAGACTTGGAAGACTCAGTATTGGATTCGCCAGGTGATGGACAAGCTCTATACACCAGCCCCAGATGGTTATTGTGGTGATGAGGATAATGGTCAGACTTCAGCCTGGTATGTCTTCTCGGCGATGGGATTCTATCCTGTTTGTCCAGGAAGTGGCCAGTATGTGTTGGGAACTCCTTATTTCAAGTCGATGAAACTTCATTTGGAGAACGGCAAGGACGTAGATATCCAGTCGGAAGGCAAGGGATGCTATGTGGATGAAATGTTGCTGAATGGCAAATCTTACCAGCATAACTATCTTGATATGCGTTCTTTGATGCAGGGAACACAGATTACTTATCGCCTTTCTGAGCAACCAAACTTGCAGCGAGGTACACAAGAAGATGATGCTCCTTACTCATTTTCTAGGAAATAACTGATAGCGATTCAAAAAATCGTTCGGGAAAGGTGCAAAAATCGTTCATTTTCGATGAAAAGAGTGCAAAGTACCTTTTTTTTCTAGTTTTTGAACGATAATTATCCATGACTTTCGCTAAATCTTCATACTTTTGCACCAGAAATTTGAAGTTAATAAATTGTTTCAAGTATTTGAGGTAGTAATATTTGCAAGTTTTTAAGTTTAGGTTTTGATGGTTTAAAAGTTTAAGGTTTAGTAAGTTCATAGGTTTAGTAAGTATATAGGTTTTAGTTATTTAGGTTTATAGGATTGTTTTTCAGAGGTAATTAGTTTCTTTTAGGTAAAAGATTGTTTTGGGAAAATGTTAGTTAGTTGTTTAAGATAGGTTTATGTTAGTTTTGGGAAAATGAATAGTTAGTTTTGGGAAAAAACAGTAAAAATGAAAAAGCAGCTGCAGGAATATGCCTGTCAGCTGCTTTTCACTTTCTATTCGGGGCTTATCTCCTTTTCTTCTTTCATTTCATCTCCTTCTCATCACCTTTCTCATTCTTTCCATTCCTCAAACTCGAGTTCCAACTCCCGGTACTCAGATTTCAGGGTACTGTTCTCCTTGTCTTCCTTCCGGGCTTCTTCTGAGGTGGCATTGCTTACGGATAGGCCCAACAGACGGATGGGACGGCTCGAAGAGTAATTTACCAGTTGAAGCAGTCGCTTGGCAAGGGGAAGGATATCGTCCTTTTTCGTCAGAATCTTCTCCTGAGAGATGCTGCGGGTAATCTGGGTGAAATCCGAGAACTTCACCTTTAGGGTTAAGGTCCTTCCTTCGAAACCGCTTTTGGCGATTCTCTCCAGCAGTTCAAGAACCGTATGGTAGAGTTCGATAATCACTGCCGACTTGGCATAGATATCCTCCAGGAAAGTCTGTTCGCATCCCACAGATTTGCGTTCCCGATAGGTGATGACGGGGCGTTTGTCTATTCCTCTAGCGAAATGATAGAAGATGTGTCCGGCTTTACCGAATACCTCTACGAGATGTTCTTCGGATACTTTCCGTAGGTCGGCACCATTGTAGATACCCATGAAGTGCATCTTCTGCAGGGTCTTCTTACCTACGCCCCAGAAATCTTCTACAGGGAGTTGGGAGATGAAATCGAGTGCCTTGTCGGGATGGATGGTGCAGATGCCGTCTGGCTTGCGGTAATCGGATGCCACCTTGGCAAGAAACTTGCAGTAGCTGATGCCTGCCGAGGCTGTGAGACCTGTTGCCTCCTTGATACGAGTCTTGATTTCCTTTGCAATATCTACTGCCATCTCTATGTCCTTTTTGTTGTGTGTTACATCTAGAAAGGCTTCATCAATAGAGATGGGTTCGATGAGATCGGTGTATTCCTGGAATATCTGATGTATCTGATGAGATATTTCTGCATAATAAGAATGCCGACAAGGCACGATGATGAGGTCAGGACAGCGCTGCTTGGCTTGGGCAATAGATTGTGCTGAGTGTACGCCCCATTTGCGAGCCTCATAGCTTGCTGTAGAAACCACACCGCGAGGTCCGTCGAAGCCCACCGCTACCGGTTTGCCCCGAAGTTCCGGATTGTCTCTCTGCTCTACTGCTGCAAAGAAGGCATCCATGTCTATATGTATGATCTTGCGCTCTTCCATTGTCTGATATATTATGCTCTTTTTGTTAAAACCCTGTCTTACGATGTTGCAAAATTACTAATTATTTCTTTTTTATGCAAATCTTTCTTTCTGTTCTTGATAATATTCGTTCACGTAATAGCAATTATGTTACAATGAACGGAATTTTTTATTCGATGAAATGATTTTTAAAGCTACTGTTCAGACCTTTATGTACTTTTGCAGCAGAAATTAAAACAATAACGCTAACAAATTAAACATTTTAAAGTATGAATAACTTTTTAAATGGAAAGAGCGCAGCTATGATGCTTGCACTTTCATTGGTAAATGTTACAGCAGCTTTTGCACAGGATGATAATTCAAGTGCTAAGGAAGAGGGTAACCGCAATGTGATGCTCAATGCAGCCAGTGCGAATGGTCCTCGTGAGATTCAGATAGGTTTGCCTTCTGCCGATGTCAACGTATTGGAGAATGGTCTGCCTGTTACTTACGCTACCAATCCTCATTCTGTCAATACTATCTGGCGTGGTGATGCTAGTTTGAGCCATCAGGGGTTGCTCAAGATAGCCGAGACTGCCATCACTACCGGTAATATCGGTTATGCCGTAAACTCTTTCACCCAGAAGGGTCAGAAGGGATTCAACGGTACGCTGAACTATAAGAGCAATCACTTCGGATTGCAGGAATTCTCTCTGAATATGAATGGTGATTTGGGTAAGGACTGGTACTACAGCTTTAATATGTATCAGGATTTCGACCCTGGTACCTTCAAGATCAAGTCTACTCCTTATCAGGACCGCACCCAGATCTACAAGGCACTCATCACCAAGAAGTACAACGGCAACCGTGGTGAGTTTACAGCCATGTATAAGTATGCCAACAGCCACAACGTGTACAACTATGCTACCCAGAGTGCTCCATTCATCTATGTCGGTGATGGTAGCGTAAAGGAGTATGGCGACTTCAAGCTCGGTACCACCTCTTATCTTCCTATTGATAACGAGATGACTTATCGCAATATGCGTACCGGCAAGGTGGAGCAGACTTCTCTCTATGATGCCTGTCTGAACAAGGCAAGCGAGGTAACCTTGATGAACAACTACCGTTTTGACAATGGTTTGAACTGGAAGGCTACCTTGAAGTACGATCACTCTCGTGGTGCGATGGTTTATCAGACTCCGATGTCTATCATCGATTTGAAGAGCGATGCCAACAAAGGCGTATATAATTATATGTATCGTGACATCGATGGAAAGACCAAGGCTTACGACGGTCAGTATATCCAGACCCGTATGTCATGTCTCAATGCCGGTAAGATTGATGAGGCTCTCTTCACCACCGAGCTCAGCAAGAAATTCAGTACCTCCACCTTCCGCCTCGGTGTGAACGAGTGGTTCTACCATATCGATTATTGCTCAAATACAACCATGTATGATCAGAGCGTTCCTGGAGATGGAAGCTATGCCGTTCGAGTTTGGGATGCCAACCAGCGCGACAGCTACTTCTACGATTTCAACAAGAACGCCTCTGAGTATTACAAGGGAAGCGA
>OQWE01000337.1_pt1 | contig 16331 bp, 13 predicted proteins | sample 1691591 | NCBI WGS metagenome assembly OQWE01 (sample SAMN03418265, study PRJEB22391) | human gut metagenome | biome: human-gut; feature: organic feature; material: feces | host: Homo sapiens | place: Tanzania | collected 2013-01
ATTGAACCTAGCAGGCTGTACTGAACCTGAAGGAGCAGACCGAGAAGATTGGCTCCGATGCTGCCAACCTGACCAAGGCATTGAAGGGCGACAGCAAGATGCAGGGCGACTGGGGCGAGATGGTGCTGGAAACCATCCTGGAGAACAGCGGACTTCGTAAAGATGAGGAATTCTTCATTCAGGAGAATACGAAAGATGAAGAGGGAAAGAACTATCGTCCGGATGTCATCGTCAGATTCCCAGAAGGCAGAAGTGTGGTCATCGACTCCAAGGTTTCGCTCACCGCCTATACCGATGCTCTGGCTGCCGGGAATGATGAGGAACGCGAGCGGCTGATGAAGGCGCATGCCCTGAGCGTGCGCAAGCATATTGACGAACTTGCCGAGAAGGATTATTCCAAGCTTGTAGATGATGCCATCGGTTTTGTCCTGATGTTCATCCCGAATGAAACCAGCTATATCGCTGCGATGAAGCAGCAGCCCGATCTAAGCCGATATGCTTATCAGAAGAAGATTATCATCATTTCGCCAAGCAATCTCCTCATGGCGCTCCAGCTAGCCTATAACCTCTGGCAGTATGACCGTCAGAACAAGAATGTGGAGAAAATCGTCAAGACGGCAGCCGACCTGTATGACAAGGTGGCAGGTTTCGAGGATACCTTCACCGGAATCGGCGATTTGATTACCCGTCTTTCCGGAACCTTTGACAAGGCAAGGAAACAGCTCTATGAAGGTTCGGGCAATGTGATGAGAAGGGTAGAAAGCCTGAAAGGTCTCGGGGTCACTCCGAAGAAGCAGATCAAGGCTTTGGAAGAAGAGTAGAAATCTTGCGAAAGTCTTTTCTTTGAAAGCTGGGAAAGAAAATGTAATTTGTAAACAGGATAATAAAGTGTAGACATATAGTTTTTACTTACTGGCTGATAGGCATAACGACTCAAATCCGGCTGCTGCTTCATCGCTGCAATATAACTGGTCTCGTTCGGTATGAACATCAAGACGAAACCGATGGCATCTTCTACCAACTTCGAATAATCCTTCTCCGCTAACTCATCGATGTGCTTGCGCACACTCAGGGCGTGCGACTTCATCAACCGCTCTCGCTCCTCATCGGTCTCTGCCGCCAAGGCATCGGTATAGGCGGTGAGAGATACCTTACTATCTATCACCACGCTCCTGCCTTCCGGGAATCGCACGATGACATCGGGACGGAAGTTCTTGCCGTTCTCATCCTTGGTGTTCTCCTGGATAAAGAACTCCTCGTCCTTGCGCAAGCCGCTGTTTTCCAGGATAGTTTCCAATACCATCTCACCCCAGTCGCCCTGCATCTTGCTGTCGCCCTTCAATGCCTTGGTAAGGTTGGCGGCATCGGAGCCGATCTTCGAGGTCTGCTCCTTCAGACTCGTTACAGCCTGCTGCTGTTCCTGCTGGAAGAGTTTCATCGTAGCCTCGAAGGTACTCTGCAGTTCCTTCTTATTCACCTCGTTCTGGGTCTTGCTCTCTTCTACCGATTTCTTGAAATCGGCAAACTGCTCCTTGATAGGTTTCAGGAGTTCATCCATCTGGAGTCGGTTGTTTTCCTGGAGGGCAGACTGCTTGGCAGCGAGCTGTTCGGCAGCAGCTTTCTGCTGTTCGATGGTCATACGATGCATCTCCTGCTTCAGGCTTTCGAGTTTCTGCGCCCACTGCTGGTCGCTTTCTGCACGGAGCTTTTCGGCAAACTGTCGCTCGCTCTCCATTTGGGCTTTTAAGGATTGAACCTCAGCAGCATGAGATTGTTTCAAGGATTGCACCTCAGAAGCATGATGCTGGTTGCACTGCTCGATATTAGCCTGCAGCACTTGAGCCTTCGCTATGAGCTGCGTTTTCTCTTCTCCCGCCTTTTTTCCTTCCATCAGCTTGCCCACGAAGAATCCGATGGCAAGTCCCACTATAATTCCTATTATTATTTCCATTTATCTTTTTTTTTATCAAAAATTATTTAAAAATCAGTTTCTCCGTTCTATCAGCCAGGAATAGAGGGATGTTGATAAAGGAATCATCCCTCTTGAGATTAAGCATCGAATATCTGATGCGCAAACCAGGTGAGTACCTTTTGTTATACTCTATCAAACTACGCCCCGTGACACTTGTACCCGACTTCACTTCCACCGGAATAACTTCCAAACCACGCTGAACAATAAATTCCACTTCTGCTTTATTACCCGAAGCCCAATAATGGGAACAATTAACGCCATTAGCCACTAGACTCTGAAGAATATAATTCTCTGCCAAAGCGCCCTTATATTCTTTAAATATAGGATTATCAACCAGATAAGCCTCAGAACTCAAATCAGCAAGCACTCTCAATAATCCCACATCAAGACTATAAATCTTGAAGATGCTCAAATCTTCATACGATTTCAAAGGAACTTGCGGAGTAGAGCACAAGCTTACCTTATATATCAATCCCGCATTTTTAAGCCATGTAAGAGCATCCTCATATTCCCTCGCTCTTGCACCAGGACGAACCAGCTGATAAACAAACTTTCTATTTTCCTTAGCCAACTGTGACGGCAAAGACTTCCAAACATGCGAAATCCTATTAGCCAGTAAAGGCGTAGCATGCTTCACAAAGTCCAAGGAATAATCTTGCAAGATATTACGTAGAGTTGTTTCCACGCCACTCAGATCCTTTTCTATCATCTTCATTGCCGCAGCTGGCATTCCACCAGATATACGATAGGCAGTAAATGCCTGAGAAAGTCTATCAAAAAAAACGTCAGGAAGAGGTTCCAAGCTATCTATTGACATATAATATTGGTAAAGCCTTTCATCTCGCTGCTCCAAAAACTCAGAAAAAGTGACAGGATACATATTTATATGGTCAACCTTACCCACAGGAAACGAAAAGCCTTGATGCCCAAAAGCCAACCCCAAAAGAGAACCAGCACAAGCCACAACATATTCCGGCGTCTTTTCGCAGAAATATTTCATTGCGCTAATGGCTTCCGGACAGTCTTGTATCTCATCAAGAATAAGCAAAGTCTTCTGAGGCAAAATAGGTTCTGAAGTAAGATACGACAGTTGTTCGATGATTTGCAGCGGGTTCTTGGTCTTGCGAAAGATATCGCAGACTCCTTCTTCTTCATCGAGACTAAAATATGCGCAATGCTCAAAATATGCTTCTCCGAACTTCTGAAGTACAGAAGTCTTTCCTACTTGTCGAGCGCCCAGCATTATCAATGGTTTACGGTCTTTTTTAGCTCTCCATTGTTTTAATTCTTGAATAATAGTTCTATTAAACATTTTTTTGCACCTCCATCATTAAAGTGCAGAAAATGTGTAAGTTTACACATTTCTGATACTTCTTTTGTGAAATTCTCCACATTTTCCGCACTTGAGTTTTATTTTTCATCGCAAAGATACTAAAAAAACGACAAGCAAACAAACTATTTACTACATTTTTAACCAACTTTATTACATCATTGGCAAATTCAGGAGTTAAAGGAGTTAAGACAATAGTCTTTTTGGCGTAGTTTTTATGCAGCAAGACATACGTTTTAACAACTTTAACTCCTTTAACTTCCTGATTTGCGAAAGTTCAGTAGCTCATTAAAAAAAAGAAAAAACACGGGAAAACAGGTGATTAAATGAAAAATTTGCATTATCTTTGCAAAGGGAATTGAAATTGAAGAAAACAATTGAAACAAAATAAAGAAAACAATAGAAACAAAATAAAGATATAGACTATGATCAAAAGATTATTATCCTTTTTAAACGCTTCGCCAGTGAACTTCCTGGCTGTGAAGAATATCTCCAAGGAATTGGAGAAAAATGGGTTCAGACGATTGAACCCTCAGGAGCCGCTGGGCAAGGTTGTGGCTGGTGACAAGTTCTTCGTTACCAAGAACGACTCTTCTATCTATGCTTTCCAAATCGGAAAGAAGACACTGGCTGATGCCGGCTTCCACATGATCTGCGCTCACTGCGACTCCCCTACCTTCCGCATCAAGCCTAACGCTGAGATGCTTTGTGAGGGCGGCATCGTGAAACTGAATACCGAGGTGTATGGCGGTCCGATTATGTCAACCTGGTTCGACCGTCCACTCACTCTGGCGGGTAGAGTAATCGTAAAGGGCAAGGATGCGATGCATCCGAAGACGCTCCTGCTCCATATCCAGCGACCTCTGCTGCAGATCAGTAATCTCGCTATCCACTTCAACCGTCAGGTGAACGATGGCGTGAAGTTGAGCAAGCAGAAGGATGTGCTCCCTATCCTCGGCATCATCAACGATGAACTGGAAAAGGGTAATCTGCTGATGAACGTGATTACCAGCGAACTGAATATCCAGAAGGAGGATATCCTCGACTTCGATCTCTATCTGGCTGATGCCACTCCTGCCTGCACCTTCGGTGTGCACGATGAGTTTATCTCTTCGGGACGACTCGATGACCTGTCGATGTGCTGGGCGGGCGTAGAGGCTCTGACGGCGGCTGATGCCCAGGATACGACCCAGGTGCTGGCGATTTTCGACAATGAGGAGACCGGGTCTCAGACAAAACAGGGTGCCGGAAGCCCATTCTTATCCTTTATGCTGCAGCGCATCGCTCTTGCACAGAGCGGAACGGAGGAGGCGTATTATCAGGCAGTGGAGCGTGCCTTCATGATTTCTGCGGACAATGCGCATGCCTGGCATCCTAACTACAGCGAGAAGTTTGACCCAACGAATCATCCGATGCTGGGGGGCGGTCCGGTCATCAAGTTCAATGCGGCACAGAAGTATGCGAGTGATGCGGTATCTGCTGCCATCTTCACGAATATCTGTGAGGCAGCCGGTGTGCCATGTCAGCGTTTTGTGAACCATAGTGATGTGGCTGGCGGAAGCACTTTGGGCAATATCCTTGCCTCTTCCATCCCATTGAAGGGTGTGGATATGGGTAATGCCATTCTCGCCATGCACAGTTGCCGTGAAACCGGTAGCGTGATTGATCACGAATACTGCGTGAAGGCTTTCACGAAGTTCTATCAGCTGTAATTTGAAAGCTTTTGCCCTTACAGGGCGGCAGGCTTGCATCCATAATTACCCAGGGCGGATGCCCTGGGCTAGGAGCTTCTGCCCTTTCAGGGCGTATGGAGACAAGAAACTTGGATCGGAAAGGGCGTATGGAGACAAGAAACTAGGATCGGAAAGGGTGTATGGAGTTTACTTATGCTCTTTATGATTTCTTCTCATACCCCTTATTCTGCTCCAGTTTCTTATTCAAATCAATGCATTTCTGCGGTATCGGGAAGACGGTGGTATAGCCAGATTCCTCGCCCTGAAGTGGGGTGCGGAGATCATAAGCTGCGGTAAACTTGCCGAAACGGATGAGGTCCTGGCGGCGCCAACCTTCCCATACCAGTTCCAGCAATCGCTCTTCCAGGATGTTGGCAAGCGTTGCCTTGCGATTCGGCATGCCTACACGGGCACGAACCTTGTTCAGTTCCACATCGCCATTCTCACCCTTGCGCACCTTGGCTTCCGCCTTCATCAATAGCACATCGGCATAACGGAACAGTACGATGTCGTTGCTCTGCAACTTGCCATCCATATACGAAGTTCTATCCACCTCGTACTTCGCCATTCTCGCTCCTGCCGTCTTGATATACTGGCTGTTGGTGAGATTCTGCGCCACTTCGAAAGGCTGATACTCCAATGGCTTGCCATTGTCCATCAGCAGTTCATGGCCATCTACTTTTACCACGCCTGCCACAAAGTTCATACGGCAACGGGTATCCTCATCAGCCTCGCCATAACGGTTTGCCTTCATCGTAGAGATGGTGGCACAGGTACCGTTCTCACTACCCCATCCCAAGGCTCCACCATGCGTATAATGGTAAGAACGGAAGAGATAATGGAACTGGTTGGTGTAGATATTCTTATCCATCGGAATGGTGAAGATATTCTCCTGAGAAGTTTCATTATGGGCAGAGAAATTGAAGGCATCATCCTTCTCCAGTTCATAGCCCTGCTCCGCCAGTTTATCGCAATAGAAGATGCAGGTTTCCCAGGCATTCAACTTCTTGCTCCGGTTCTGTCCAGCCGTTCCTCCATTGAGCAGCGAGGCACCATCTGCCGTCTGCACCATAAAATAGATGTTCTTGCCCTTCGGACGCTTGGCATAACCACGGGTCCAGTCATCAAACATATAGATTTCGGCATTCAACGCCAGTTTTGCCAACAGGAAGTTGACTACCGGCTGGGTGATTCGACCGTAGTAATTGCCTTCCTTGTTGCTATGCTCATCCGGGAGATACGGCAGCACCTTCTGCAACTCGCTGAAAACAAACTGGAAAGTTTCGCTCCTCTCACTCTGCGCCGAGAGGTTGACATCGGTGACGGAGATGCCGGAAGCGCCCGTAACAGACTCATAGATTGCCGATTCGCCCGAAGACAGAACCACCGGAATCCTGCCGAACATATCCATCGCCTCATAATACATCAAAGCCCTGACGGCACGCACCTCTGCCTTGAACTGATCCTTCTGGTTGGCAGTGAGCAGGGAGGAGCGGGCATCGATGATGTCGAGCGACTTGTTAGCCAGGACTATCACCTTATAGAGATATTTCCAGGTATCATAGAGCGGTTCGTCATCCGCCGTCCAGTCGTGACGGTACATGGCATTCCATAATCCACCGTCATACCAGTCGCCTCCCCGAATGGGAATCATCGCCTCGTCGGTGGTCAGGGTATTGTAGTCGTAGATGCCACGGCAAGTGCCCTGAATGCCCTCGCTCTCGTTAGCTCCACCTATATAATTATAGAGCGAAGCCACGGCATTGGTATAGATTTCTGATGCAGAACCATAGATGGCATCCTCATCGAGCTGATCCTTGGGATGCTCATCCAGACAGGATGTCATCATCAGGGCAGCCATCAGAAAAAACAAGATCCTATATCGTTTCATACACTTCAGATTTTAGAATTGAACACTTAGACCCAGCGAGAAGGTGCGGTAAAGCGGATAAGTGCGCTTGTCGTCGATACCCATCGTGCTGTTCACCACGTAGCTGTTGATCATCGGAGTGAGTCCGCTGTAGCTGCTGATGGTGGCAAGATTGTTGACGCTGGCAGATACACGGAGCGACTGTACAGCGCCCTTGCGGATCGGGATATCATAGCCCAGGGTGAGATACTCGAAGTTGAGATAATCGCCCTTCTCCAGCCAGTAATCGGATACGTTCTGATCGACGATGTTCTTCTCGGGAGCACCTTTCAGGACATTGTAATCCGGGAAGCTCGACATATTGTTGTATGCCAGAGCCGTGCCGTTGAAGATCTTATGACCGAAGGCTCCGTTCATCTGGAAGGAGAGATACCAGTCGCGATAGCGGAAACTGATGTTGGAACCCAGGGTAACCTTCGGAGTAGCCTGACCGGCGATGTATCGGTCGCCGCCATTACTCAGATCCACGGTACCATCCTGGTCCAGATCCTCAATATCATATCGATAGTGTCCGTTGCCATCCTCTATCAATCCCCGGCAATGAGGAAGGTAGAAGACACCGAGCGGCTGTCCCACTATCTGATAAACCACATTATTATATCCGCCATGCTGACCGGCACCCGAGAGGGCACCCATCGCCGTGATATCGGCTGCCGACATCTTCATACCCGCATATTCACCACTCAGCGACAGGAGCTTGTTCTTCTGCCAGGAGAGGTTCATATTGATATTCAGTTCCATCTCCTTCTTCTGGACAGGAGTGATGGAGAAGCCGATTTCCAGACCCCGGTTGCTCATGGAACCCAAGTTAGCCAACAGCTTGTCGTAGGCAAACGGCGGCACGGGCACATCGTAGGCATAGAGCATATCGGTGGTCTTGGAAGCGTAATATTCCGCCGTGAGAATCAGGCGGTTGTTCCACAGTCCCAGGTCGGCACCGATGTTCCAGGTGGCACGCGTCTCCCACTTCAGATCGGGATTGTTGTTGCTGATCATTCCCATGGTCACCGTAGGCGCACTATTGACAGAAACGATGCCATTCTGCCGTACCGTATTCATGGTGGTATAGGCAGAGATTCCTCCGAGATTACCGGAGCGACCGTAGCCCGTACGGAGTTTCAGCATCGTGATTTCACGGTTGGGACGAAGCCATTTCTCCTGCTTCAGATCCCAGGCGAGAGAGACGGACGGGAAGACCCCCCAGGTATGGTCATCGCCCACCATGGAGGAACCGTCGCCACGCATGGAAACCGAAAGACTGTACTTATTATATAAGGTATAGTCGATGTTGCCCATCACGGAAGCCAGCGCCTGGTCTTCATAGTTGCTGTCTGTACCGCCGAAAGGTCGGGAAGCGGCAGCACCGATATTATAATAATACATATCATTATTGGAGAATCCCTTAGCTGAAGTCCAGAATCCGGTGCGGATATCCTTCTGATATTCAGCACCTACCATTGCCTTGAGGCTATGAATACCCCACGATTGCTGGTAATTGAAGGAGACATTGCCCAGCCATTCCTCGCTCTTGAATTCTCCCCGATAGAGATTGCCCTGCGCCCACAGCCAGGTAGGACAGAACTGGTTGTTCTCGTTGGAGGTATAGGTATAGGCACCGAAAGCGGAAATGCTGAGATGTCTGGAAAGATCATACTTCAGCTTGAGATGGGCATTGAAGTTCAGATTCTTCGTGTCGTTGCGCTCCTTGAGTATGGCTCCGGGAGGATTCACCTGAGATGCCGCCCCATTCTTCACCCAACTGCCATTGAGCTTTTCGTAAGGATAGGTAGGATTCATGGCATCGGCAGAATAGAAAAGCATCTGACTGTCGAAGATATCATTGTTCTTGTAAGATGATCCGAAGACGCCGAAATCGCCCGTCAATCTGTCGCCGAACGCCTTCTGGGTGACATCAATCTTAGCCACGAGATTGCGATAGCCCTTGCTTCGGATGATGGTGTTATGATCGATATAGCCGAAGGAAGCGCGATAGTTGCTCTGCGGAGTACCGCCACTGAAAGCCAGGTAATGGTTCTGGATGGTTCCGGTACGGGTAATCGCCTTGCGGAAGTTGGTATCAAATCCCTTGTTGTTATACTCCAATCCATACTTCTGGGCAGCGGCAATATATTCGGCGGCATTGAGCATTTCCATGCTCTTGTACATCGCCTCAATGCCATAGTTGCCTTCGTAAGAAATCTGGAATCCCTTGCCGGTACCCTTCTTGGTCTTCACCTGGATGACACCCGAAGCACCACGGGAACCGTAGAGGGCGGTTTCGCTGGCATTCTTCAATACGGTGAAGCTCTCGATATCAGCGGGATAGATGGTGGCAAGCGTAGCCACATCGGAAGTAACGCCATCGATAATGACGAGCGGATCGTTGCCGCCCATGATGGAAGTGGTACCACGAACACGCACGGAATTGAGCATGGCGATGCGGTCGAGACCATTGGTCGTGACATTGACACCGGCGGTCTGTCCGCTCAAGGCATCGAGTGCATTATGCAGCACACCTTTCTTGAGGAGTTCAGGCTCCACCACGCTTATCGAACCAGATAGGCGCAAAGAATCTAAGCCTTCAATGTTGACCGACTGAGCATGGAGGATCTGGGGTGCAAGCATCATCGCACCCAGCGTATATACTATGAGTTTTAAATTCTGTTCCATAAACATATCACCGTTTAGTCCAGGTTTCAATCTATTCCGACTGCAAATATAAGAAAAAAGAATGATACGAGGAACTATTTTCCGAAAAATCTTTCGTAAAAAGACTCAAAAAGCATAAAGTTCAAACTAATCATAAAGATCAAAGCTCAAAGTTCAATGTTCAAAACTAATCATAAAGTTCAATGCTCAAAGTTCAATGTTCAAAGTAATCATAAAGTTCAATGTTCAAAGTTCAATGTTCAAAGTACAATGTTCAAAGTACACAAACGGAAAAAGGAAGCCAAGACAAATACAAACTTATCCGACTTCCTTTTGTTTCATTTATATAAACGAGAACCACTATACCAAGGTTCCGTGCTTATCTATGATAATTATCTCTTCACTCTCAATCCATTCTCGATGCTGGAGAGTTCATCGAAGAACTCGGCATCAATCTTCAGTCGCTCCTCTACCTTGGCGCAACTGTGGATAACCGTGCTATGATCGCGATTACCAATGAGTTTGCCCACTCGGGAAGCAGGCATCTTGATGAGTTTCTGAGCCATGAACATCGCCACCTGGCGCGCCTCCACGTACTCACGCTTGCGGCTCTTGCTGTTGACTGCAGCCACCGTTACCTTATAATGATTGCAGACCGCCTCCACGATTTCATCGAGGGTAAGCACCTTGTTGCTCTCCTCAACCTTGACGGCACGCTTGATGACACGCTCAGCCAGTCGGATATCGATGCTGCTGTTATATACGATACTGTAAGCCAGCAAACCATTGATGGCACCCTGGAGATCACGCACACTGCCGTTGCAGGTCTGTGCGATAAAGGAAACCACATCCTTCGGAATCTTCAGTCCGTCCTTGCGCACCTTGTTGCTCACGATATCCACGCAGAGTTCCACATTCGGCTTCTCCAACTCTGCCACCAGTCCACAAGAGAAACGGGTGATGAGTCGGTCTGGCATATCCTTGAGTTCTACCGGAGGTCGATCGCTCGCCAGAATGATACGCTTTCCGTTGCGGAAGAGGTGATTGAAGATGTGGAAGAAGGTATTCAAGGTCTTCGCCTTGCCTGCCCAATCCTGCACATCATCCACGATGAGCACATCGATAGACTGGTAGAAATTGATGAAATCATTACTCGCATTATGCAGCACCGCATCGGTATATTGTGTCTGGAAGAGGCGGGCACTGACATAGAGCACACGCTTCTTCGGATACATCTGCTTGGTTTTCAGACCGATGGCATTCACCAGGTGAGTCTTTCCGCTACCAGAAGGACCATAGATGAACATCGGGTTGAACTGCGTGGTATTCGGATGCTCAGCGATAGACAATCCCACCGAACGTGGCAGCTTGTTGCTGTCACCCTCCATATAATTATTGAAGGTGAGTTTCGGATCAAGTTGGGTGTCAATGTCTTCAGGCTGCTGTGGTTCTGCCGGGTTAGCCTGTGGCTGCTGTGCCAATCTCTTGCGCTCAGCCTCATCAATATCAGCCGGATCAGCTTCCACATCCTGGGTCAACCTGTGTTCCTTATCCGTTACCACACGATAAGTGAGACGGATGCCATCGCCGAAATTGCGATGAAGGACCTTGCTCAACAAGCCAACATAGTTCTGTTCCAAGTATTCATATACAAATGGACTTGGAACTTGAACCAACAGAGTCTTGGTCGAAGGCTTGTACGACTCAAAGACTATCGGTCGAAACCATGTATTATACTGCTGCTCTGACACATTATCCTTTATAAGCAAAAGACTATTGTCCCAAAGCGCTTTTGGACTTGCTAACATTGACACTATTTACTACTTATTTATTTAATTGATTTTTTACCTTAACACTACATCAGATTGCACCACCTGATGCAAATCGACTGCAAAATTACAAAAAAAAGCCCAAAGTAGCAAATCGGGCTATTTATAATATTTTAAGACTACCCTGATAACTACCTCATAATCAAGCAACTAAGAAAGTTATCCACAATTGCGTTTTAGGGGCGGTGAAACAATTTTGAAACACCCCGAAATAGCTAAAAAACAACAAGTTCTGTAGCTATTCCGGGGCGTGAAACATTGCCTTTGTTATTTAGACAAAATTTATTTTGGCATTTTCCTCAAAGAAGCCTTTAAAACGGCATATCCGAGTCTCTACTTGTCTTTCCTTCCAAAAACAGAGAAGTGAACATAGCGCTTTGGATGCGCCTTGAGATCGATGACCAGAGAGTCGGCATGCGACATGGTTGAGTTCAGATTCTCATAGAGGCGGGTATCGTTCATGAGGAGACCGAGACTACCCTTTCCGCTGTTCAACTGCTCGGTGAACTTCTGTGCACCATCTAGGGTGGCATTCACACGGTCGAGTGTACCCTGCACATCGAGGCTCGCCAGATTAGAGGTGAGTCGGTTGGTATTGTCGAGAACGCCATTCGCCTTCTTCATCATACCTGGAACCTGCTTGTTCAATCCAGCCATCAGGGTATTCAGCTCACGGGTGGAAACGGTGAGGTTGCTGGTGATGGTCTCCACATTGTGGAGGGAAGCAGCCAGGGCAGGATCAGCCAGGAGTGCATTCACACTGGTGAGGATGGAATCCAGCTTAGGCAGCATCTTCTCAACTACCGGAATCATTTCGGCAGCCTTGCCCATCATACCGGAATTCACCGTACCAGGAATGATGCCGCCCGGTTCGATACGCTCACGAGGATTGTTGGCAAGCAGGAGACTCACCTGGAGATTGCCCATGATATCCTTAGAAATCTCTGCGGTACTACCCGCAGGGATTCTCAGATCCTTATTGATATCCACCTTGACCTTGATGGGACCCTTTCCGGAATAGTCGAAATCCAGCTGATCCACGGTACCCACCTTGTAACCATCGGCATAGATAGGGGTAGAAGCACCCATACCCTGGATGTCATCAAACGTCATATAGTAGGTGTTATTGGTAGAGAACAAGTTGATGCCCTTCAGAAAGTTGATTCCGAAGTACATCACCAAGATACCTACAATAGCGACCAACGCTATCCTAATTTCCTTTGTCAGTTTCATATTTATCTATTTTTGTTCTTTTTATTATACCTAATTTATATAGAGCGAATCACAGGCTGCGGAGCTACCGGCTACCCGAGAAGGGAGCTACAGGCTGCCCGAGAAGTGGAGGAACTACCGGTTGCGGTTCTGCTTGAACTCCCGGATAGCCTGGTTCACGTCATATTTCTGTCCGTTCTTGAAGGCGATGATGAAAGCCTCCGGGAACTTCTCCAGCTTTTCCTTGCGCAGGCGATAGATTTCGTTGTAATTGGTGGATGCACCCAGGGTGTATTTCACCAGATTGCCTTCCTGGAAACTATCGTAATCGGTTTCGCCCTTGAAATGAGCATCGCCCTTGCGAAGGTTTCTACTACCTACGAAAATCTGAAGCTTGAAGACCGGCGCATCGGCTACCTCAGCCTTCTTCACTTTCTTCTCCACCCGCTTTGGCTGTTCAGGCGTTGCCTCTTCACGCTTCGGCTGCTTTCCCCTCGTTACGACACGAGTCTTAGGCGCAGGTTCCTGATCCGGAACAATCTTCGGGATATTCACGTCCTCGGAATCCTTGGCACGATAAGGAACGGAAACCGATCTGTCGTACTTATTCTTGTATTTTGCGAAAGCCTCGTAGATGCCACGGGCGATATCATCCACTCTGCTGTCATTGTTGAGCAGGCGCTCTTCATCAGGAGTGGTGATGAAGCCCAACTCAATGAGGCAGCCCGGCATGGAAGTCTCTCTCAAGACCAGGAATCCCGCCTGATGCACGCCCTTGTCGGGACGGTTGGCACCATCGCAGACACCTCGCTGAATCATTCGTGCCAGCTCTACGCTGCGCTCCATGTTCTTGCCCTGGATGAACTCGAAGATGATATAGCTCTCAGAAGAGCGGGGATCGAAGCCCTGATATCTCTGCTGATAGTCCTTCTCCATCGAGATGACGGAGTTCTCTCGCATCGCCACATCGAGATTATCCTTGGCACGGTGCATACCTAGGGTATAGGTCTCGAAGCCACGAGCCACCTTTCCTGCCGGCAAGGCATTGGTATGCACGGAGATAAAGAGATCGGCATTGGCACGGTTGGCGATATTCGCACGCTCATTGAGCGGGATGAAGACATCCTTCGTGCGGGTATAGATGACTCTTACCTCCGGGAGATTCTGCTCCACATACTTACCGAAGCGCAAGGCAACGGCAAGATTGATATTCTTTTCCTTGGATATGGCTCCGAGTGCTCCGGCATCATGACCACCATGACCGGGGTCGATAACCAGCGTAAATCGCTTATTGGCGGCGAACGCCGTCATAACCAACATACACATCAAAGCCCATATCAGTGTTACTTTCTTACACATACTTTCTGATGATTTTGCAAAATTACTACTTTATTATCAGAAAACCTAATTCTAACTATAAGTTTTATCATTTGTTAATACAACCTCTACTCCTGCGCCGTCGCTATCGGCACCCATCGGTGGATTCACCTTGGTGATAGAGAGTTGGAGTTTCTGGATTTTCGGGAAATCGGAAAAGAGCCTATGGGCGATTCTGCCTGCCACATGCTCCAGGAGCTTGCTGGGCACAGCCATTTCTTCTCTTACCTTCTGATAGACCTCGGCATAATTGAGGGTTCCCTGAAGATCATCGGTCTTCAGGGCAGAAGAGAAGTCATAATCCAGCACCAGGTTGACGAGGTAATCGTTGCCTACGATTCCCTCCTGCGGCAATACGCCATGGAAAGCGTGGAAACGCACATTCCTGAGGTATATCTTACTGCTCATCAATTTCATCTTCAGTCTCCTTATAATCTATTCCGTTTTCCAAGTTATCTATTCCATTTTCTTCATAGAGGTACTTCTTCAAGGCTCTTTCCACGCCTACCCGCCAGGTGTTGAGGGTTTCGGAGGTGAGCTGCAGCTGATTGACCAGCTTGATGACGTGGGCAATCGGCATACGATAGCGCAGAACGCCGGATATGAGCTTGGCATAGTTCCAATACTCGGGATTGAACTTCTCGCTCAATCCTTCGACAGTAATCTTGTAGCCTCGCTTGTTGACAAACTGGAAATCATATCGCTTCTGTCCTTCCGGTAGCACCGTCTTGATAATCTTGCCCTTGGTGACAGACTTGGGAAGCATGATGCCTTCATCCTCATCCTGCAAACCGGTGAATATCTCGTAGGGATGGCCATTGAGCAATCCGACCAAAGCCACCCATTTCTCCTTATTGTTCTGGTATCTTACCACATCGCACTCCAATTCCTTAGGTCGAACCTCTACCACTTCCGGACTACAGAGCGATTTCTGTATTTCTTCGGAAATGAGTTTCTCCAATGGCAGATGGAGCTTATGCCAATCGACATTCTGCGCATCGAAATGCTCGTGCAGGGCAGTCAATCGAGTCTTCAAATCTTTCATCAAGGCGTGGCTCGCCTCTTCGAAAGTCATATTTTCAGTATATTCCATATCAAACGTTTAATAATTAGCTGCAAAATTAAAACAATATTTCTAAAATATGAAACGTTTGGGCAGATATTTCTTGAAAAATTCGCCGATTGGACAATAATTAACCAAAAATTGCTATAGAAGTCGGTTCTTTTCGGAAAACTTTCAGTATCTTTGCAATGTATTTACATCAGATGAACAATACTGATAAGAAGAATTTATAAGCGGTGGTGGAGGTGCGCCCTAAGGAATTGGAATGCGACGTGGTGAGATACCAGAACAACAAGGAAAAATGGGTAGCCCTGGTAGGATTGCTCAACGGGCATCCATACGAGATATTTACCGGTTTGCAGGATGAAGACGAAGGTATCATGCTGCCGAAATCGGTGACTAAGGGAAAGATTATCAAGACTGTGACCAGTGAGGGGCAGAAACGATACGACTTCCAGTTTGTGAACAAGCGAGGCTATAAGATTACCGTAGAGGGACTGAGCGAGAAGTTCAATCCTGAGTATTGGAACTATGCCAAGTTGATTTCCGGAGTGCTGCGCTATCGCATGCCTATCGCCAATGTCATCAAGTTGGTAGATCAGCTTCAGCTTACCTCTGAAACCCTGAACACCTGGCGTGTGGGAGTGGAGAGATCTCTTAAGAAATATCTCAACGATGAGAACCAGGAAGATAGGTGTAATCTTGAGGAAAAGAGCAATCTTGGGGATAAGTACAATCCCGAAGATAAGTGTAATCTTGGGGATAAGAACCCTTTTGAATCTGCGAGCGATGGTGAAGAGCAGTAAGATTTATCTCAGGAATGTCCGCTTCCATGCCTATCATGGCGTGCTGGAGCAGGAGAACACGGTGGGTAACGACTATCTCATCAACCTGTCGCTGGAATATGATTTCACCCGAGCCATGCAGACCGATGAACTCAGCGGAACCATCAATTATGCCGAACCCGGGTCGATAACCAGTGTAAAACGCTTGTTGGCCGCAAATGCCGTCACTACCAGCATGCACATCAAAGCCAACAGCAATGCTATTTTCTTATACATCATTCAGATGATTTTGCAAAATTACTACTTTATTATCAGAAAACCTAAATCTATAGTTAAGTTTTATCATTTGTTAATACAACTTCCACTCCAGCGCCGTCACTATCGGCTCCCATCGGCGGATTAACCTTAGTAACAGACAATTTCCTATCATGGCGTGCTGGAGCAGGAGAAC
>OQWE01000338.1_pt1 | contig 16311 bp, 32 predicted proteins | sample 1691591 | NCBI WGS metagenome assembly OQWE01 (sample SAMN03418265, study PRJEB22391) | human gut metagenome | biome: human-gut; feature: organic feature; material: feces | host: Homo sapiens | place: Tanzania | collected 2013-01
AAGCCTGCGATAGCCGAAGTGGCCTGCATGGGCATCACCCCTTTCCGCACGTGCAGCTTTATTCTATCACAAAAGGTTCTCTAATTCAAACTATTTGAATGGAGGGAATGACTTGTTTTACGAACTGCTGAAAGAAGTGTGCAAGAAGAAGCGCACGACGCCGAGCGCCGTATGCGTGGCGCTCGGAATGAGCAAAAGCAATGTGACGGCGTGGAAAGAAGGGCGAATCCCGAGCCTTTACACGGTGATGCGCATTGCGAAGCACCTGAACGTGCCGGTGACGCGGCTGATCCCGAAAGAGTGAGGAGGAACGCATATGACGGTGGAAGAAATGCTTGCATCGGACAAGCCGGTGCTGACACCGGCAGATATCGCGCCGGTACTCGGGCGGAAGCCCTATTCGATCAGCATTGCGGCGAAAGACCACCCCGAGCAGCTCGGGTTCCCGGTCAGCCGCATCGGAACGATCACGGTCATCCCACGAATCTCGTTCCTGAAATTTCTTGGATATGAGGTGAAAGCATGATCGACACGTTGTTTTTCGGCGGCATCGCCGCTGCGGTGATTGCGCTGAACAGCTGCGACTTCGCGACGGGACTCGCTGTTATCGGCGCGTGCGCGGTGTGCAAGGTACTGTATGAGCTGCTCCCGTATCTCGACAGGGGGTGCGAGCGATGAGAAAGCACGACAGACGGACGCGCGAGCAGCGCAAGGCCGACGAGGCGATGCTTTTTGCCGGTATCTGCCTGCTGCTGGCGGCGGTGCTCATCGCGGTCTCGGCGATGATGTGATGCACCGCTGCGAATGGTGCGGGCTGACCTTTGACGAGCCCGATGTCCTGCGCAGGCGCGAAAATCTTGACGGCGAGCGCGGCGTGGAGACGCAAACGATACTATGCTGCCCCTTCTGCGGGGCGGAAGACATCGAGGTAACAAAAGATGAAGATGCAGAAGATATCGACGCGCGGGATGAGCCGCGAGGAGTGGCTTAAAGAGCGCAAGAAGAGCCTCGGCGGCAGCGACATGGGCGCCGTGCTGGGGCTGAACAAATACCGTTCGCCCTATACAGTGTGGGCGGAGAAGACCGGCAGCATAGTAGCTCTCGGGGAAGTCCCCGCCCTCGTAGCGGTGCATCACATCATCGCCGAGACCGGAGAAGACCGGCAGGATCGGCGAAGAGCCAGAGAGCGAGGCAATGCGGCAGGGGCGCGATTTCGAGCAGTACGTCGCGAGCCGCTTTGAAGAAGCGAGCCGCCTGCCGGTGCGCCGGATGAATTACCTGATGCGCCGCGAGGACTGCCCTCACCTGCACGCGAACATCGACCGGAAGGTGGTCGGGCTTAACGCAGGGCTTGAGTGTAAGACCGCGAGCGCGCTGAGCCTCAAGCGCTACGAGGGCGGGGACTTCCCCGAGAGCTACTATGCGCAGTGTGTGACGTATCTTGCCGTGACGGGCTGGCAACGCTGGTATCTGGCGGCGCTGGTGCTGGGCAAGGGATTCTACTGTTACCAGATCACGACCGTCGAGAATGATGATATCCCGGAATGGTGTGAGAGCAGCGTGTATGTCAGCCCTGACGAGATTTCAGCGCTGAAACGCTGTGCAGCGGACTTCTGGCACGATTATGTAGAGGCGGACAGCCCGCCCCCGCTGGACGGCACGGACAGCACGACGGAGACCATCACACGCCTTTACGAAGGTGGCGGCGGGGACATTGAGCTGTTCGGGCGTGAGAGACTTGTCGAGCAGTATCAATACCTGATGAGCCGCAAGCAGGCCATCGAGAAGAGCGCGGACAGCATCAAGCAGCAGCTCATGTCTGACCTCGGCGACAATGAGCGCGGCTACTGCGGGCGCTACACGGTGGACTGGAAGGCGCAGAGCCGCCAGACGTTCGACGCGAAGAAGTTTGCGAAGGATCACCCCGACATGGATTTGAGCAGCTATTACAAAACGACGACATTCCGCAAATTTGCGGTGAAGGAGGAAAAGGAAAGATGAAGGAAGGATTGATTCAGAACGCGCAGGGCGCGCAGGCCGTAAAGAAAGGCAACCCCACGATGCAGCAGTACATCAAGCAGATGGAGGGTGAGATCGCCAAGGCGCTGCCGAGCGTCATCACGCCGGAACGCTTCACACGCATTACGCTTTCCGCGCTGAGCGCGAACAAGCAGCTCGCGCAGACCACGCCGCAAAGTTTTCTCGGCGCAATGATGACGGCAGCACAGCTCGGCATGGAGCCGAACACGCCGCTCGGCCAGGCATACCTGATCCCGTACCGCAACCACGGCCAGTTGGAATGCCAATTCCAACTGGGATACAAGGGGCTCATCGACCTCGCATACCGCAGCGGCGAGGTAAGCATCATTCAGGCGCAGGTCGTTTATGAGAACGACGAGTTTGAATATTCCTTTGGCCTTGAACCGAAACTCAACCACAAGCCCGCCAGCGGCGAGCGCGGCGAGCCGAAATTTATCTACGCGATGTTCCGCACGAAAGACGGCGGCTTTGGCTATGACGTGATGAGCGTTGAGGACGTGCGCAACCACGCGAAGCGCTTTTCCAAGGCCTACAGCAACGGCCCGTGGCAGACGAACTTCGAGGAAATGGCAAAGAAGACCGTGCTCAAGCGCGTGCTCAAGTATGCGCCGCTCAAGAGCGATTTCGTCCGTGCGGTGGCACAGGATGAGACCATCAAGACGAAGATCAGCGAGGACATGTATTCCGTGGGCGATGACACGGTCATTGAGACGGAGAACTACACCGTCGATGAGACGACCGGCGAGGTCATTGAAAGTGACGGTGACGCACAGGGAGCCTAAATCGAATTTGCCTGATGGGACGCATCGGGCGTGACTTGGAGTTGAAAAAGACGAACAGTGGCGTATCCGTTGTGTCATTCCCCCTTGCAGTTGACCGCAACGGCAAGGATGCCGGGACGGACTGGATCGACGTTGTGGCGTGGCGCGGCACGGCAGAGGTGCCCTGCTCCTACGCCGACAAGGGCCGCATGATCGTCGTCGAGGGGCGCTTGCAGATGCGCGACTGGACGGACAAGAACGGGAACAAGCGCCGCAGCGCCGAAGTGCAGGCCGAAAGCATTTATTTTGCCGACAGCAGGGCCGGTAACAGCACCCGGGTGCAAAACGCCGCAGAGGACGCGACAGATGGCTTTGCGGAGGTCGAGGACGGCGGTGAATTGCCGTTCTGATGGAGGTGCGAAGATGAAGTATGACATTATGATCTACGAGGGCGGCGATTTGGCTGCCGCCCTCATGGAACCGGTTGTTTCATTGGTTCAGGTAAGAGGGACATCCGAATCCGACATGCTCGATCTCTCCGAAATGCTCTGCAAATACGGAGTAGATTTGTGCATCATTCCTCACGAGGAGGGATAGCCGATGGCAAAAAGCGGGATCGATTACTTTCCGCTTGATGTCACGCTGAACGCAAAGTTTGAACTGATAGAGGCAGAATTTGGCTTGACAGGATTTGGTGTAGTCGTTCACTTGCTGCAAGAGATTTACGGCAAGGCGGGTTACTACATTGAATGGACAGAGGAGGTTGCGCTTTTGTTCGCCCGCAAGATCGGGTTGGGTGGGGGCGTCGTTTCCGAAATAATAGAGGCTTCTATCAGACGAGGGATGTTCGACAAAGAGAAGTATGACGAGTACCATGTGTTGACCTCTAAAGGCATACAGGAAAGGTACTTCGAGGCAGTCAGCCGCCGTAAAACTATCGAAGTCGATTATAACATCCTTCTGGTCAATGTTGCCCAAATTTTGCCCAATGTTTACATTTCTGCGAAAAATGTAAACATTTTTTCAAAAAATGCTGACATCGAGCGACAAAGTAAAGTAGAGAAAAGTAGAGAAGAGAAGAGTAAAGAAGAGTACATATTATGCGCTGAGCCGCAAGCGGCTGACGCGCCACCGGTGATTTCTTTACCGCTGAATGACGGGACTTTTTTCGACGTGTCGGAGAACGACAGGGCCAAATGGTCGCAGCTCTATCCGAACGTTGACGTTCTGCAACAGCTGAGAAACATGGCGGGGTGGTGCGATGCGAACCCTACCAAGCGGAAAACACGAAGTGGGATCAAGCGTTTTATCACTACTTGGCTTGCCAAAGAGCAGGACAGGGGCGAGCATCGCCGCGGCGGCTCGTTTGCTGGTGGTGATGTGTTTGCCGAAATGCTGGAGGAGGAGAAAAACCGTGGAAAGAGCTGATGTGATTAGCCTTTTGGGGCGATTGAAGCAGGCTTATCCGCAGGCTTACGCCAAGATGACCCGCGCAGAAGCCGAAGAAATGGTCTCCCTCTGGATGGACATGCTGGGCGATGAAGACCCTGCCGCGGCGAAAGACGCAGTGAATGCGCTGATTGCCGAGGACACAAAGGGCTTTCCGCCGAAGGTCGGCCAAGTGCTGGCGAAGATCAGGGGAGCGGCTTCCCCGCACATTTCAGTCGCGTGGATGAAGCCATACATCGAGCAGCTTGCCGAGCAGGAGGCATTCATGCCGAGCGTGTCGCGCTATGCGAGGGAACACGGGATGACGTGGGACGCGGCTGCTGCCGAAATGGCGGGCGGTGCGCCATGAGCGGGTATCGCGGGGGCATTTTCAAGTGCCCGTTTTACTCGCGGGACTACCGCGACTATCTCAACTGCGAGGGCGCACAAGTCAAACTGCCGAAAGAAGAATTGGACGAATACACGCGGCGCTACTGCGCCAGCGAAGAATGGCGGCGCTGCCCCATTGCCCGGGCGCTGACGCTGCACTACGAAAGGACGGAGAACCGATGAGCGAAAGAAACAGAGACAAAGTGAAGCGGCTCGAGCACGAGCTCGGCAGATACCAGAAGAAGGTCGGCGAGCTGATGGAAGCGAATGCGAAGCTGCGCGAGGATATGAAAGGGCTGAACCAGCTGCGCATGGCGTTCGACGCTTGGATTATCCAAATCGCGCTTGCCTACGGCGAGGCAGTGAAGGACCCCGACACGGGCGAAGAGATTCCGCGCATGAAGGTGCTCCACCTCGAAAGGCCGAAGGTGAACCCGCTGCTTGGGCAATACGAGATTCACCAGCGCGTCGATGAGAAGAACGTGATGCATATTGCAGTCGGCCTGCGGGACGACCCCGCGGACAGCAAGGAGGAGGAACACGATGGCGCTGACATCAGCTGACCTCGCGAGGCTCGGGCCGCAGGCGCAGAAGCAGGTGCTTGACAAGTTGGCAGGCGCACAGAAGCAGAAGAAAAGCAAATACGGGAACCGCAAGGTCGTGCGCGATGGCATCAAGTTTGATTCCGAGCGAGAGGCGGCGCGGTTCGGCGAGTTGAAAGTGCTGCGAGCGATGGGCAAAATCCGCGACCTGCGGCTGCAAGCCAATTTCACGCTCGTGGAAGGATACACAACCATTGATGGCGAGCGCATCAAGCCAATGGGTCTACCGAGCGGATTTTACCTACGAGCGGGCAGCTGAGCCGGACTGCAACGGAACGGTGTATTGGCTGCGCGAGGTCGAGGACGCGAAGGGCATGAAAACGAAAGACTACTTGCTGAAAAAGAAGCTAATGCAGGACAAGTACGGCATCACGATCCGCGAGGTGTGAGATGAGTTTTGAACACTGCCACAGCTGCAAGCCGCCAACGCGGCATGTAGGCTGCCACAGCGATTGCCCGTACTATCAGGCGGATATCGCCAAGTACAACGAGGCGAAGGAAGCGGAAGTGCGCCAAACGCAGGAACGCGGCGCCTATTGGGGCGCGCGGCAGTTTAAGACGAGGCGCTATCAACGAACGAAATGAGGGAGCGAAAAGATGTTGACAGAAAAAGAGCTGGGCGAACGGCTCAAGAATATTCGCGAAGTGCGCCGCATCAGCCAGTTTCGGCTTGGCGAAATGGTGGAATGCGGGCAGGGGCATATCGGGAAGCTGGAAAAGGGTGAGCATTACCCGAAGCTGCCGACGCTGTACAAGATCAGCGAAGCGCTGAATATTTCCGTAAGCGATATTTTGTCGGAATCTCCGCCGTCAAAGGATGGGATGCTTTCGCCGGAGGAAGTCGGCGCAAACATCCGCAAATGGAGAACCATGCGAGGGCTTGGCGTGAAGAAACTGGCGGAAAAGTCGGGCATATCGCGCAACAGCATCCGAAACCTTGAGACCGGCAAGTGCATGAGCTTTTTAACCACGTATCAGTACATTGCCGAAGCGCTGGGTGTGACCGTCGGGACGCTGCTCGGAGAGACGGGCGGTGCGGAATGATGAAAGCTGTGCCGTTTAAGACGGTCATATATCCACAGCTCAAGGAAGCCTTGCAGTCATCAGGCATGACACCGCCGGAGTTGAGCAAGAAGATTGGCGTCTCCCCGCTCTGCGTGTGGCGATGGACAACGGGGAAGAACGAATTCAGTATTCGCGTGATTAAGGCGATCCTTGCGGTGACGGGGCTGACATTTGAAGAGGCTTTCGGGGAGGTGCGCACATGAGTAAGATCGTGATGCCGAGAACGCCGTTTGAGTTCTGCGCCTACCCAGCGCTCAAGGAAGCGTTGGAAAAGACGAACTATAACCAGGCAGAACTGGCGCAATCCCTCGGCACGTCGCAGTTTACGGTGTCGGCGTGGGCGCGCGGCGACCGCGATACAACGGTGCGGCTGCTGCTGGCGCTGGAAGATTTGACTGGGATGACGTTCCGGGAGCTTTTCGGGGAATGCGAGGGACGCCGTGGAAGGGTATAGCAATCAGCCGATTCCGAAAGAGGCGGCAAAACAGCTCTTAGCCCTCGACTTGCAAGACAAAGAAATCCTAACCTACGAAAAGCTCGACCAGTGGTATACCGCGTGGAATGGAAAGTGCTACGTGTCGTTTTCAGGCGGCAAGGATAGCACGGTGCTGGCATACTTTGCGGCGCGTTATCTGTCGAGTTTCAGGGCCCCGCCGTGGGAGCTGAATCTGGTGTTTGTGAACACAGGGCTTGAGTATCCTGAGATTCAGCACTTCGTCAACGACTATGCGGTGTGGCTGCAAAAACAGTTCCCGCGGATCGACGTGCAGCTTGTGCGGCTGCGGCCGAAGATGAATATCCGGCAGGTGTTGACAAGGTACGGCTATCCCGTCATCGGCAAAAAGCAGGCGCGTTTTATCCGCGATCTGCAAAACGCGCACGGGCAGAACGATGCAACGGTCAATCTGTATCTGACCGGATACAACCGGAAGGGCGTTTACTGCTCGACGATGAAACTGGCGGACAAGTGGCATTATCTCAAGGACGCGCCGTTCCGCATTAGCGAGCAATGCTGCGACGTGATGAAAAAAGCACCCGCCAAGCGATACGAAGCTACGAGCGGATGTGTGCCATTTACCGCGATGATGGCGAGCGAGAGCCAGCAGAGAGAAAAAGAGTGGAAGCGCACGGGATGCAATGCCTTTGACGGCAAGCGCCCCATGAGCAAGCCTATGAGCTTCTGGACAGAACAGGACGTGCTTGCGTTCCTAAAGGACGAAAACATCCCGTATTGCAGCGTATACGGCAACATCGTGGCGAGCGACGGCGAGAATGATTATCCGTCGACGCTCATCGAAAAGCCGCTGCACTGCACGGGATGCCAGAGGACGGGGTGCATGTTCTGCGGTTTCGGGGCGCACCTTGAAAAGGGCGAAAACCGTTTTGAGAGCATGAAGCACACGCACCCGAAACACTATGCGTTTTGCATCGGCGGAGGGGAGTTTGACCCCGCGGATGGGCTATGGAAGCCAAATGAAAAGGGCCTCGGCTATGGCCGAGTGCTGGATTTTATCGGAGTGAGGTATTGAGATGAAGCACCTCGGCGATATTACGAAGATCAACGGTGCGGAGATCGAAGCCGTGGACGTTATCACAGGCGGCTCACCGTGTCAGGATTTGAGCATTGCAGGGAAACGCGCCGGATTGGCCGGCGCAAGAAGCGGATTGTTTATGGAGCAGGTCCGCATCGTAAAGGAGATGAGAGAGCATGACAGAAAGAGCGGACGGACAGGTGACATGGTCAGACCTCGGTTTATGGTCTGGGAAAATGTGCCCGGAGCATTCAGCAGCAACAAAGGGCGAGATTTCGCGGCAGTCCTCGAAGAAATTATCCGCATCGCAGAGCCGGAAGCCCCCGATATTGAAGTGCCTGAAAAGGGATGGAACACCTGGGGGGGCTACCACGATGAAGTGGGAGGACGATGGAGCGTGGCTTGGCGAGTGCACGACGCGCAACACTGGGGAGTCCCCCAACGTCGCCGTCGTATCTCGATTGTCGCAGATTTTGGAGGAGACACCGCAGGAGAAATATTGTTTGAGCGCAAAAGCGTGTCAGGGTATCTTGCGAAGAGCGGAGCGGCGCGGGAAGAAGCTGCCGGAGGCTTTGGAACGGGCGCTGACTGCGCAGGCGCGGACTTAATCTGCATGGCGACGCAGCAGGGCGGCGCAGAGATCCGCACAGATGACAGAGCACCTACACTGACCGCAGCAGCGGGCATGAGCGGGAACAATCAGCCGGTTGTATGCGCCGGGTTTAAGCTCGGCAACAGCGAGCGGGCACGAAGCATCGGCTACGCCGAAGAGCAATCGCCAACGCTGAATGCGGAGTGTGGCGGCAATAAACATGCGGTGGTTGCGTTGGATATGTCGCACGCCTGCGATGTTATCCGCGACTGCGGAGAGATCAGTCCCAGTCTGCAAGCCTGTATGGGAACGGGCGGCAATCAAGTGCCGCTGACATATCAGCAAACGACCGGGACGCTTTCACCCGGCGCTCACGCTGGGAGCTACAACGGACAGGACGCATACAACGATATGCTGGTCGTATCGAGTGAAATCTCGCCTACGTTGAGGGCAAAGGTGAATGACCCATATCGCGAAGATATGGCGGCGTATATTGCAAGCGTCGATTGCCGGAACTTTTGCGAGGGCGGAGAAACAAACGGTACATTGCAAGCAAAAGAAAGCAGAGGGCAAAGCCTGAACCTGAATAATACGGTTCGGCAGAACATGGTGGTGCGACGTCTCACCCCGATGGAGTGCGAACGGCTGCAAGGTTATCCGGACGGTTGGACCAACATTGGTGAGTGGCGCGACAGCAAGGGTAAGCTGCGCAAGCCAAGCGACAGCCCGCGCTATAAGGCCTGCGGCAACTCTATCGCCCTGCCATTCTGGGACTTCCTGGCAAAGCGCATCAGCGCGCAATATTTGCGCCCCGTTACGATGGGGAGCCTGTTCGACGGCATCGGCGGGTTCCCACTGGTATTTGAGCGGCACAACGGCAAGGGCACGGCGCGCTGGGCAAGCGAGATCGAGCAGTTCCCGATTGCCGTGACGAAATTGAGATTTGGGGAGGAATGACCATGTACATCGGTGAACCATTTAGCTGGAAGCCTGCCGCTTTTGAGGCAGCAACGGAATTATGAGCGTTACCACGAAAGAGACGACTGCGCACGGGCGCATCGTCTACATCAACGAGGCGCACCGCTACTTTACGGCGGAGGCGGATATCAATGGGAATAAGCTCAGAGAGAGTTTTAAATTTTAGGAGGTAAAGATGGACGCTATTGAATTTGTTAAGCAGTTGAGACGCATGAATGAAAAGGGAGTGCTGAAAAATCGTTACATTTATCCATGCGTTGGCGGAGAGACGGATTCACCAGAGGACGTTGTTGCTGAAGTTGAGGAATGGGCAAAAATGAATCCAATCAAGACGCGACAGAGCGTGTTTCTGGAGCAGTGGCCGGAAGCGTATGTCAGTGAAGGCGACGTTTTGCAGGTATGCCCCCGTTTGGTTTCTGCGTCTCACAGGAAGAATGCGTATGTGGGCTGCGCAATCTTAAGTAGTTGCACTGATTGCAAAAAAGAGTTCTGGATGCAGGGGGTAGAGTGATGGAACGGCTGACGAAGCACGACACCGATGAACAGGTAATGATGGACTGCGAGAAGTGCAAAGCAGATTGGACGGGTAAGCATGGTAAGCCGATGGTTGACTGCACCGCGCTGTACTGCCGCAATCGCCTCAAGGATCGCCTCGCCGCCTACGAGGACACGCACATGATGCCATCCGATGTAACCTCGATGCGCATGGATATGGCTATCATCGCGGCACTGTTCAACGGCGTCGATGTAGACAGGATGAAAGAGCTGGCCGAAGCCGACAAGAATGGCTGCGTAATGATCGTGCCGTGCAAGGTCGGCGATACGGTGTGGGTGATAAGTAATCCGTGGACGGGGGAATTGCTAAAAAAACCGATAGAAGCCTACGTCAATGGCGTGGAGAAGTTTTCTCACGGGGTATATGTGAATGTGCTTTTTGATACCAGAAAAATTAACGGGACAAGGAATTATGCGATTAGCCTTATTGGCAAGACCGTATTTCTCACCCGCGAGGAGGCGGAGAAAGCATTGGAGGCGATGAAGAATGAATGAGTTAAAACCTTGCCCGTTTTGTGGAAACAAGGGCGTTATGCAGAGAAACGGTCACTGCTTTCGGGTATGCTGCCCAAATAGAGACTGCACAATCGAACCGAGAACACATTGGTTCTTAAACCATCTATTAGCAATCGAAGCATGGAACAGGAGGGCCGACAATGGCTGAATACATCAAGCGAGAAGCGGCTGTAAAGGCTGTTGAAAAGTATGGACTTACGAACGGAGTTGTGTGGGGTAGGCATACCGGATTAGCGATTTGCATTGCAAGCGAGATTGCCGACATTCCTGCCGCTGATGTTGCGCCGGTGGTGCGGTGCACGGACTGCAAGTATCATGATGACTACGGCGTACATTTTTGCAATCGGCTTGGAATGGATTGCCCAGACGATTCGGATTTTTCTTGCTCTTACGGCAAACCAAAGAACGGAGATGACAGCGATGCGGCTGATTGACAGGGATGCTATTCATTGGCGACCAGATGAAAGTTGGGAGCTTTACGCTACAGCAGCAGATATTAGGGCTATTCCCATCGTCGATGCTGTGGTTGTTACTCGGTGCAAGGACTGCCGAAACCATCGGGAGCTGAATCGGAAAGACAGACTGGAAAGTGGATATGCCGAAGGCGTCTTATGGTGTATGAACCGTTCTGATGGAGTCTGGTCGGACGGTTTTTGCAGCGATGGCGAGCCGAAGGAGGGCGCAAATGCTGACGATCACGATTAAATCCAACGTCCCCGCTGCTGACGCGCAGGGCATCAAGGAGCGCATCGCCATGGACATCGAGCGATACGGCGACTGCAAGGTCGTGAGCATCGTGAGCGACCGGGGGCGAGAAGAACAGCTACGAATGAAAGGAGCCAAATTATGAGCATCAATGTAAAGAAGTATACCAAAGACCAGATGGCGAAGATGGTGGAGGAAGCGCAGGCGGAAGTGCAGGAATTAAAGCGGGTAAACGCCGCACTGACGGAGCAAATCAGCCAGATGAACGGCGAAGCCATCACCCGCGAGAACGTGATCGCGAGCCTGAAAGCGGACGCAGATGCGCTGCGAAATAAGCTCGCTGACACTGAGGCGGCGCTTGGGCGGGCGAACGATGAGTGCGCTTTTAAGCAAGAGGTCCTTAATGTAATGCGTAACAGGCGCTACAACGCCGAGCAGCGCGCCAATTACGCAGAAGCCCACCCGTGGCGAAACCTGTGGGCGTGGGTGAAGAGAAAGCTCAAAATGGCATAAGAAGAGGCAGGGCGGAAGCCCTGCTTCTTTTTTGCTGCGAGGGAGAACCCCTTTCTTTTCTTTCGGGAGAGGGTGCTATACGCAGGATGTATCTATGTTGTGTGTATGTAACTATACAGGGGAGAGCGCAGAAAGGGGAAGAGAAAGTTTCCGCGCCCGTGGTGAGAAATAAAAAATGGCGTGTTACCGTCGGGAATAGGAAGCTCGGTTCCCCGAGCGGGGATAAGAATGCTGCGTGATATGGCCGAGGACGGGGGGCTTGCAGCATAAAAAAGAAAGGCGGTGGCGGCATGGCGAGAAATGGGCATCCTCCCAAATATGCGACGGTCGAAGAGATGCAGGCCGTCATCGACCAGTACTTTGAGGATTGCAAGGGGGAGCCGATCATCGGGGACGATGGGATGCCGATCTTAGACAAATTCGGGCAACCGTTTATCATCCATCAGCGCCCGCCGACGGTGACGGGGCTCGCGCTGGCGCTAGGATTTACGAGCCGTCAAGCGCTGCTGAACTATCAGGCGAAGAAAGGGTTTGTTGACACGGTCACGCGCGCGAAGGCCCGCATCGAGGCTTACGCAGAGGAACGTCTCTTCGACCGAGACGGCCAGCGCGGCGCGGAATTCAGCCTGCGGTACAACTTCCGCTGGGTAAACGACGAGAAGAAGGACGACGGCGGAGAGAGCGTGTGCGGCGTGGCAGAGCTGCCTGCCGTGATGCCTGTCCCGCAGGATGCGGGAGGTGATGCAAATGGCGAAGCGTAGCGTGGTATGGAAGCCGCAGCCCAAGCAGGCGCTCTTTATGAGCCGCTGGGAGGACGAGGCTCTATACGGCGGCGCAGCCGGTTAGGCGGGGGAAAATCCGATGCGTTGGTCATCGAGGCGCTGCGGCAGGTGGATATCCCGTATTACAAGGCGATCATCCTGCGGAAGACCTTCCCGCAGCTTGCCGAGCTCATTGACAAGACGCTGAACTACTACCCACGCATCTATCCGGGCGCGCGCTACAACGGAAGCAGCCACACGTGGACATTCCCGAGCGGGGCGAAGATACTCTTCGGCTCGATGCAGTATGCAAAGGACAAGATCAAGTATCAAGGTCAGGCGTATGACTTTATCGCATTTGACGAGCTGACCCACTTTACGTGGGAGGAATACAGTTACCTCTTTTCCCGAAACCGCCCGAACGGTCCGGGGACGCGGGTATACATCCGCAGCACGGCAAACCCCGGAGGCGTGGGACACGGATGGGTCAAGGAACGATTCATCACGGCAGCGCCGCCGATGCGGACCATCCGAGAGGACGCGGTCGTGCGTTTCCCCGACGGGCATGAAGAGCATCGGAAGAAGAGCCGCATCTTTGTACCGAGCACGGTGTTCGACAATAAGATACTGCTCAAGAACGACGACAGCTATTTGACGCGCCTTGCGTCGATGCCAGAGGCGGAGAAGAACGCGCTGCTCTACGGAGACTGGGACACATTCTCCGGTCAGGTCTTTACGGAGTGGCGCAACGACAGCGAGCACTACCGCGACCGCATCCATACGCATGTCATCGCACCGTTTCAGGTGCCGAAGGAGTGGCCGGTCTGGTGCGCGATGGACTGGGGCTATTCAAGGCCGTTTGCCATCGGCTGGTTTGCGGTCGATCACGACCGCAGGCTCTATCACATCCGGGAGTATTACGGCTGCACGGGCACGCCGAACGAGGGCGTGAAGATGGAGCCGACGGCGGTAGCCCGAGAGATGAAGCGCATCGAGGCCGAAGACCCGAATCTCAAGGGGCGGCACATCTTCCGTGTGGGCGACCCCGCCATCTGGGGCACGCAGGGCACGGAGAGCATCGGCTCGCTCTTTGAGCGCGAGCGCGTCTACTTCGAGAAGGGCGACAACGCCCGCATCGATGGAAAGATGCAGCTGCACAACCGGTTCGCGTTCGATGAGAACGGCGTGCCGATGCTGTATATCTTCGACACGTGCAAGAATTTTATCCGCACGGTCCCGAACCTCGTCTACGACGAAAAGGACGTCGAAGACGTGAACACCGAACAGGAGGATCATATCTACGACATGACGCGCTATGTGTGCATGGAGAATCCCATTGCGGCGCGGGAGAACAAGCCGCCGAAGCTGGTCATTTATGACCCGCTGGACATCAATACGCCGAGCTACGACAAATATGCGTGGTTCCAACACAACTGACAGGAGGGGAAGACATGGCAGGAACGAGAAAATTCCCGCAGACGCAGCAGCAGGCCGACGCGGCTGGCGCTGTTGCGATGCTGGATGCAAAGGCAGAGGCCCCGCTCGTGGGCGCATTCCGCGACAGCGACGCGGCGATGAGCAGCGGCGCAGCCATCGGCAACAAGGAGATCGGCGACGCCGTGGAAACACTGCAAAAGTACAAGCAGGGCAAGAGCAACTTCGAGAATCGCATCATCAGCGAGGAACGCTGGTGGAAGCTGCGGCACTGGGAGGACATTCGCCGCGGGACAAAAGATGCAGGAGAATCGCCCGAGCCTGCGAGTGCATGGCTGTTCAACTCGATTATGAATAAGCACGCCGACGCGATGGACAACTACCCCGAGCCCGTGTGCCTGCCGAGAGAGCAGAGCGACGAGGAGAGCGCGAAGACGCTCTCGTCCGTGCTGCCGGTCATCATGGAGTACAACGAATTCGACAGCACATACAGCTTCGAGTGGTGGGAAAAGCTCAAACACGGCGTGGCAATTTACGGCGTGTTCTGGGACAAGGAGAAAGACAACGGGCTTGGAGACATCGCCATCGAGGGCATTGACCCGCTGAATATCTTCTGGGAGCCGGGTGTTGAGGACATCCAGAAGAGCCGCAACGTGTTCACAGTGGCGCTCGTCGACCGCGACATCATCGAGGACGAATACCCGCAGTTTGCGGATAAGCTCAGCGGCAGCAGCATTGAAACGGCGAAATACGAGTACGACGATACGGTGGACACAAGCAACAAAGTCGCCGTGATCGACTGGTATTACCGCAAGAAGACCGCAGACGGGCGAACGGTGCTGCACTACGCGAAGTTCATCGACGAGGAGCACATCATTTACGCCAGCGAAAATGATCCCGAATATGCGGAGGGCGGCTTCTATGAAGATGGCGAATATCCGTTCGTGTTCGACGTGCTGTTTCCCGAGAAGTGCACACCCGCGGGATTTGGCTATACGGCCATCGCAAAGGACCCACAGCTCTACATCGACAAGTTGTGGGGCAACATCCTTGAAACGTCGATGATGGGCAGCAAGCGCCGGTATTTTGCCAGCGAAAGCCTGAACATCAACGAAGAAGAGTTTCTTGATTGGCGCAAGCCGATCATCCACGTGTCCGGCCAGATCGACGAGAGCAGGCTCCGCGAGGTAACGACGCGCCCGCTCGATTCCATCTATGCGAACATCGTGCAGATGAAGATCGACGAAATGAAGGAAACGAGCTCAAACCGCGATGTGTCCAACGGCGGCACGTCCAGCGGCGCGACGGCTGCGGCGGCTATCTCCGCTTTGCAGGAGGCGGGCAACAAGGCGAGCCGTGACATGATTTCGGCGTGCTATCGCGCGCAGACGAAGATCGTGAAGCTGTGCATCGAGCGCATGCGGCAGTTCTACGATGCAGCGCGCACATTCCGCATCACGAATGAAATGCCTTACGAGTATGCGCAGATCGGCGTGAACGAGCTCGGCGATCAGGTGACGGGCGTGGACAGCCTCGGCAATGACCTGTTCCGCAGGCCGGTCTTCGACATCAAGATCAAGGCGCAGAAGAAGAACCCATTCTCCCGCGCGGAACAGAACGAGCGGGCAAAGGAACTCTATTCGCTGGGCTTCTTCTCCCCCGACAGGGCGCAGGAAAGCATGATCGCGCTCGACATGATGGACTTCGAGGGCATCGACAAGATCAAGAGCCAGGTCAACGAGGGCGCGACGCTCTACAACGTGGTGCAGCAGCAGAGCGAGCAACTGCAAAAGGCGCTCGCGGTCATCCAGCAGTTTACGGGTCAGGACATGGGTATCGGCATGACGGGTGGCACGCAGAGCGGCGGCTCGACGCGCAAGAGCGGGAGCAGCGGCGGGACGGAAAGCCGCAACGCCGACGCGCAGGGTGCGCAGACGCCTTACATGCAGCAGCTCGCCGAGCGCAGCAAGCCTAACATGGACGCGGGCAGCAGCGCGGCGATGCCGGGAATGTGAGGCGCAGGCCATGACGCAGGTGCATATCGAGCACGACATCGGGCGGTATATGATCCTGTGCGAGGGGCATTCCGCCGATGCGGCGTGCTGCAATTACATCACGGGCGTGATGTATGCTTTCGGCGGTTACGTGAAGAACATGGAGGCCGAGGGCGACTGCGAAGTCTACGGATTTGAGATCGACGACGATGCGCCACGATTCCTTGTCCATTGCGGCGGAGATGAGCGCATCGAGGCGGCATTCATCGCCGCGTGCATCGGGCTCAAGCAGCTGGAAGGCACGAGGCCGGACGCCATTACGGTCAGTTTCGCAGAAAATTAAAAAATTTTTCTCACCCCGTGGTGAGACGGAGGAAGCCGCATGTTACGCTTTAGGCGTGCGAGTGGCTTCCTCCTATTCATACGCCCGCGAGGGAGGGACGGC
>OQWE01000339.1_pt1 | contig 16183 bp, 20 predicted proteins | sample 1691591 | NCBI WGS metagenome assembly OQWE01 (sample SAMN03418265, study PRJEB22391) | human gut metagenome | biome: human-gut; feature: organic feature; material: feces | host: Homo sapiens | place: Tanzania | collected 2013-01
AAAATGATCTTTCCGCCGAGCTTCCGGTATATCCGTTAATACCGCGCACGCCGTTGACGAGTACGGGGTCTTCCAAAAAGTTTTCCGCAATGAATTTCGCGCGAAGGGGATCGCCCGGCATAAGGACGGTTTTTGCGAAATCGTCGATATTTGCACTGTTGTGTGGTGTGGGGATATTTCTCATAATTTACCTCATTTATTTTCGTTTGCTTTTGCGATTTTAACGATACGGCTCGTGCCGAGTCGGTCTGCGCCGAGAGAAAGGAATTTTTCGGCGTCGTCAAGCGACGCGATACCGCCCGCCGCCTTGATTTTCACGTCTTTACCGACGTGTTTTTTGAAAAGTTCCACGTCTTCAAAAGTTGCGCCCGCCTTTGAAAATCCCGTCGACGTTTTGATATAATCGGCGTGTGCGTCGGTAACGGCTTTGCACATTGCGATTTTTTCTTCGTCGGTCAAAAGACAGGTTTCGATGATGACTTTCAGGACTTTTTTGCCGCAGGCGTTTTTCAGAAGTCTGATTTCGTCGGTAACTTTTTCAAAGTTATGTTCTTTTACGTCGCCGATATTGACAACCATATCGATTTCGTCCGCGCCCTCTTTCAGAGCCTGTTCCGTCTCAAAGAGTTTGACGTCGGCGGTGTTGTAGCCGTTGGGGAACCCGATGACCGTGCAAATGCTGAGTTTGTCACCGACGTACTCTTTCGCGCGCTTCACGAATGACGGGGGAATACAGCACGACGCGACGTGATATTTTATGCCGTCGTCCAGAATCGCCTTGATTTCTTCCCACGTTGCGGTCTGTGCAAGCAGAGTGTGGTCGCAATGATTCAAAATTTCTCTGATGTCCATAAGAGTTTCTCCTTATTTGACTTTTTTATAGCTGCCCGTAAGAGCGCCGATTTGCATCTCGAAAGGCATATCGCCTTTTTTGATATGTTTGGTGATGGAACATTCGACGAATTCAAAAATAAGCCCGTCTTCGTCCTTGCCCATGTATGCGTAGCGGATTTTCGCGCCGCCGCTTGAAAACGTCGCGCTCTGGAACACCTTGTATCCGTTTTCCGAAAACTCCTTAATCGTCCTGTCAAGGTCTTTCGTCATATACATAAGGTGATGCGCCGCCTCGCCGCGCTTTTCGTAAAAGTAATCGTAAATATTCTTTTCGCCCTGCGTTTCGATGATTTCAAGTTTGGTCATGCCCTTTCCGCCGTAGAAAATGCGAACCTTGCAGTCCTTTTTTTCGCCGTGGTATTTAAGGTCGAAAGTGCCCTCGTCCGTGACGATTTCATACCAGTGTTTAATGCCGAAAAGTTTGCCGTATCTGTCGGTTGCCTCGTTCCAGTCTTTGACGACGATACCGACGTGATTGATTTTGCCGTATTTCATATTAGTCCGTCCTTTGATTATTTCACTTGATATTCTACACTATGCGCGCGCGTTTTGCAAACATTATTATTGCGGGATTGTTAATTTTTGTACAATGTATGATATATATGCAGATATATAATATCGGTTATTGACAACTTCGCCGAGAAACGATAAAATATTTCCGATATGAAAAAAGACGTTGCCATAAATTGCGAAAATACTTTTCCGGACGCCGACCGCCCGTCGAAAACAAGGGATCTTACCTACGTTGCGCTGGGCGTTGCGGTCGTTACCGTTTGCGCGTGGATTTCAATCCCCGTCGGCGACGTGCCCTTTACGTTGCAAACGCTCGCGGTTGCGGCAATCGGCGGTATTCTCGGCTGGAAAAAAGGACTGCTGACAATCCTTATTTATATTCTTCTGGGGCTTATCGGCGTTCCCGTTTTTGCGGGGTTCAAATCGGGCGTGCCCGCGCTTATGGGCGCGACGGGCGGATATATTTTCGGTTTCGCTTTCGCCGTCGTGATTTCGGGGCTTGCAAAACTTATCCCCGTGAAAAACAAATTCGCGCGAATCGGCGTGTTTTTCGCCGCAAATATTCTGGGGCTTACGATATGTTACGTTTTCGGTACGGCATGGTTTATCACGGTTTACGGGAAAAACGTCGGCAGTATCGGCGTGAAAAGCGCGCTTATGCTTTGCGTGGTGCCGTATATCGTGCCCGACCTTGTGAAACTTTTTATCGCGGCGGTATTATCCGTCCGCCTCGGAATTTATATGAAATAACAAAAGCGGACGAATTTTCGTCCGTTTTTGATATCTTAATACACTCAATCGTTTGTCTGTTCGGTTTCCCCTGTTTTTTCAGTGCGTTCCTTTTTGTTTCTTTCGATGCGTTTTCGTTGTTTTTCTTTTTCGGATTTGATATACGCAGAAAGAAGTATCGGCGCGCCGATCGGCCAGAATACGCCCGCCGCGACGGATTTCCAGAATTCCTTGTCTTTCAGGTCGCAATCGGCGCATAAAAACTTTGCCGTGGCAATCATAATCACGCCCATAGCGATAAGGTATGGCACGACAAATAACGCCCACACCCACGGATTCTCTTTCAACCACCTGTCAAACGGGGAAAGTTTTTCAAGCCCTTCTTCGTAAAACGACTTTGCGTAAACGACGTTCATATCGACGCTTTTGTACGAAACGGGATCTATTCTTACTTTCTCAAAAACAATCGTAAGTTTATCGTCGGGGCATTCGTTGATTACGACGGGGTTGCTCGTTTTCGTATCCTGTACCACGCCGTCTTTGTCGCGAAAATCATACGTGCAAGTAAAACTTACAACGGGTGCGCCGGCGTTTATCTTATATTCGACGGTATAAGAAACGGTATATGTTCCCGTTACTTCATCGTAAACCGAGGTTTTTTCAGGTTTACCATACAACCCTATTCCCGTCGAGATCGACGGATTTTCTTTTTTGTAATAAATGAAAAACTTATCGTACAATTTACGATAAATCGGGATGGCAACGTAAAACAACACTATTATCGAAACGAGAATAATGATTACGATTTTATAACGACGGTCGTCAGACACGTATTTCATTTTCGTATCCATATCGTTGCCCCTCCAAAAAATATTTTATCACGGAAACGGGAAAAACTCAATACCTTATTTACGCTTGACGATTTTGTGAAAATATCTATAATTTATTACGACTGAATATAATATTTACGCATTGATTTGCGTATGGAGTTTTAATATGAGAAAAACCAAAATAGTATGCACGATAGGTCCGTCGTCGAACAACGAAGACGTCTTTCGCGCAATGTGCAAAACGGGGTTGAACGTCGCAAGGCTCAACTTTTCGCACGGGACTCACGACGAACACAAAAAAACAATCGAAATGATTAAAAAGGTGCGTGAGGAACTTAACCTGCCCATCGCGATTATGCTTGACACGAAAGGTCCCGAATACCGCATAAAAACCTTTGAAAACGGCAAGGTATTTATTCCCGACGGCGCGGACTTCACGTTCACGGCGCGCGACGTTCAAGGCAACGAAAATATCGTGTCGGTGAGTTACAAAGGTTTGCCGTCCGATTTGTCCGTCGGCGACAAAATCCTTGTCAACAACGGGCTTGTGTCCTTTGAAGTCGCCAAAATCGACGGCACGGAAATCAAGTGCAGAACCCTTATCGGCGGCGAACTTTCAAACCGCAAAAGTATGTCATTCCCGGGGAAAACGCTCCGCCAGGTTTACCTTGGCGAGCAGGACAAAGCCGACCTTCTTTTCGGCATAAAAAACGGCGTGAGTTTTATTGCGGCGTCGTTCGTGTCGTGCAAGCAGGACCTTGTTGACCTTAAAACCTTTCTGAAAGAAAACGGCGGCGAAAACATCGATATAATCGCAAAAATCGAAAACCGCAGCGGCATTGAAAATATCGAGGATATTTGTTCGGAGTGCGAAGGCATTATGATCGGCCGCGGAGATTTGGGCGTGGAAATTCCGTTTGCCGAAGTACCCGCCGTCCAGAAATATCTCATCACGAAATGCCGCCTTCTCGGAAAGCGCGTTATCACCGCAACCGAAATGCTGGAATCCATGATCCAGAACCCCCGCCCCACCCGCGCGGAAATTTCGGACGTTGCAAACGCCGTTTACGACGGCACGAGCGCGGTTATGCTGTCGGGCGAATCGGCGGCGGGCAAGTACCCCGTCGAAACGGTGCGTACGATGTCTGATATCGTCGAAGAAACGGAACGTCACATCGACTACGTTTCCCGCTTCCACGACAGCCATTTCAAAATCAAAAACAAGGCGGACGCGGTGTCGCACGCAACGTGCGGTATGGCAATCGATATCGACGCGAAAGCAATCGTCGTCACGTCAAATTCGGGCACGACCGTCCGTATGGTTTCCCGCTTCCGCGCGCCGATGGATATAATCGGCATGGCAACCGACAAGGCGGTGTGGTATAAACTTGCTTTGTCCTGGGGCGTTCTTCCCGTCATGAGCGCGCACTACAACTCCACCGACGTTCTGTTTTACGAGGCGGAAAAGGCTGCGATAAACAATATGCCGTCGTTGCGTTCCGGCGATTCGATTGTAATAACCGCAGGTACGGCGGGCGAAAAATCGGGCAATACCAACACGATAAAAATGGTCACGATTTCCCGATAATTTGCAAAAAAACATATTTAACGAAAAAAACAAGCGGCTTAAACCGCTTGTTTTGTTTTTTATAAGTTTTAATATCGCTTATTTTTCAATGACGATTTCGTCGCCTGCGCGCACGATGCCGCCTTTCAGCACACGCGTGAATATTCCTTCTTTCGGCATAATGCACTTTCCTGTGAGTTTCGCGATCTCGCACCCGTCGCCGGCGTGGCATTTTTTGCCGATTTGCGTAACTTCGTGGAGTGTTTCGCCGATTTTCAGTTTTGTTCCGACGGGCAATTCGTACAAACAAATCCCTTCCGTCGTCACGTTTTCGGCAAATTTTCCGACGCAAAGCCCGATGCCGTATTCTTTCATTTTGTTAATGCTTTCGATGCCAAGAAGACTTATCTGTCGGATGCTGCCTTGTTCGGCGTGCGAATCCCCGACGATGCCGAAATCTTCCTTCATTTCGACCTCTTCGACTGCGTGTTTGATTGTTCCTTTTTTCTCGCTTACGTTTACCGCAACAACTTTTGCCATATTACACCCTCTCGTAAATTCCGCTTTTTCCGCCTTCTTTTTTCAAAAGGCAAATCTCGCCGATCACCATACTTTTATCGACGGCTTTCAGCATATCGTATATCGTAAGGCTTGCGACGCTCACCGCGACAAGCGCTTCCATCTCGACTCCGGTTTTGTACGTTGCGACGGCGGTTGCCGTGACGACCACTTTGTCGCTCCCGATTTCAAACTCGATTTTTACGTTGTCAAGGGGGACGTTATGGCACATCGGGATAAGCGACGACGTGTTTTTTGCCGCCATAATCCCCGCAACTCTCGCCGTGTTCAGGACGTCGCCCTTCGGCGTTTCTTTGTTTGTCAGAAGAATTATCGTTTCGGGCTTAGTTTTGATTTCCCCGCGCGCGACGGCAGTGCGTTTTGTCGTCGATTTCTCCCCGACGTCAACCATTTTCGCGCCGTTTTCGTCAACGTGACTCAGTTCCATATTACCCTCCGATTCCGTACATATTGATTTTTTGAAGCACACCCATTTCGATAAGGTGTTCCCGCGGTTTGATTTCCACCGCTTTCAGTATTGCGTCTTCGACGTTCCCGTCGGCAAGATACGGCTTTACGTCGACAAAAACGTCGTGATGCAAGCACGGTAAAATCTTGCCGTCGGCGGTCAGCCTGATGCGATTGCACGACGAACAGAACTTGCTTTGAAGCGCGGCGATTACGCCGATTTCGACGCCGTCTTTCGTCATATAAACGTCAACCTTGTTTTCGCGGCGAAGAAACTTCATATCGTTTTCTTTCACGAAAATATCCGCCGGCAGAAAATACTTATGAAACGCATGCTCGTTCATTATCGGCATCATTTCGATGAACCTGACTTTTACGTCGTGTTTTTTTGCAAATTCCGAAAACGCGCTCACGTCGTCGTTCACGCCCTTCATTAAAACGGCGTTGACTTTGATATTTTTAATGCCGCTGTTTTTCGCCGCCGAAATTCCTTGAATCGCACATTCGAGATTGCCGCCCCGCGTGATTTTATTGTAAATTTCGTCGCTGAACGAATCGATACTCACGTTAAGCCCGTCAATGCAATCCGACAGTTTATCAATATATTTCGGAAGATAAACGCCGTTTGTCGTCAATCCGATGCAAAGGTCGGGCAATTCTTTTTTTACCGTACAAATTAAATCCGCGGCGTTTTTTCGAAGAAGCGGCTCGCCCCCGGTGAAGCGCACCTTCTTTCCGCCAAGGTTATGGAACGCCCTGATTATCGTCATTACGTCTTCAAAAGACAGAATGTCGTCGTGCGACTTTTTTTCGACGCCGCATTCGTCCATGCAGTACACGCACCGATAGTTGCATCTGTCGGTCAGCGATACACGCATATAATCGATTGTCCGTGAAAACGCGTCTTTCATACCAAAATAATTTCCCCTGTTTTGTCGAACGTATAGCCGCCGAGAGCCGCCGTTTTTTCCCTGAAATCGTCGCTTTTCAAAACGCTTATGAAGTTTTTGATTTCTTCGTTTTGAAGCATCGATTTTTTCACAAGGAAGTCGTAACTTTCCTGCCCGACGGGGATAAAGTCAAGCCCCATTGCGTTTGCCGCCGACTCCACGCCGAGACCGCAGTCAAACACGCCGTTCTGCACCGCGCACGCAACCGCAAGATGCGTGACGAATTCTTTTTCGTAGCCGTTGACCTCGTCCTTGCTTATTCCGCTTTTTTTCAGAAGATAATCGAACAGGAGTCGCGTGCCCGCGCCGCTTTGTCGGTTTGCAAAGGAAAACCTGCCGCCTTTAAGGTCGTCGACGGATTTTATCCTGTCGTCGCCGCGACGCACCATAAGTCCTTGCGTGCGCCCCAGCCCTTTGATTATCGCCATCGTTCCCTCGCCGAAGTATTTTTTGACGAACGGGACGTTGTATTCCCCCGTTTCCGCGTCAAGAAGATGAATAGGCGCAATATGGCACGCGCCGTTTTTCACCCCGAAAATCCCGCCCATACTTCCGACGTGCGCCGACACGACGGGGATCGTATCGCCGATAATATCGATTGCCACGTCGTGGCTGCCGATAATCACGAGTTTTCTTTTTATGCTGTCAAGGTCGCTTAATAGTTCAACCCTGACTTCTTCGCCGGAATCGATTCCTTCGACGTTTCTGTCGATATCGACGATGCCGTCGGCTTTGACCATACTCATAATCGCGGCGGCTCCCCTTTCAAGGGGCGTTGCGAAGTATTTACCGTCGATGAACCCAAGCGCGACGCGCAAAAACTCGCGGCTTTTCAGCGACGATACGACGCGCTTTGTGAGCGTTGCCGTGACGTATTGCCTTTTCGTCGGCGGAGTGCAGGTCATTTTTTCAATCACGGGTTTAACGACCTTATCCATCACCGTGTATGCGGAAACGGGATATCCCGGCACGCCGATGACGGGTTTATCGTCGATAATGCCAAGCACCGTCGGCTTCCCGGGTTTTATTGCAAGCCCGTGCGCGACAACCGTGCCGAGATGCCCGATAATTTTTTTCGTAAAATCTTTCGTGCCTGCCGAAGAACCCGCGTTGATAAGCACGACGTCGTGATTTTTTACGGCGTTTTTCAATGCGTTTTCAATCAGGGTTTCATCGTCGCGCACGACGTCGAATCTGTCGGGTATTCCGCCGTATTCGTCAATCAGCGCGCAAAAAACGCGGCTGTTGCTTTCGATAAGTTTCCCGACGCGCACGTCTTTCACGTGTTCCACCATTTCGTCGCCGGTGGGAATAATCGCGACTTTCGGTTTTTTTCTGACGGTAACGGTTTCGTTTCCCGACGCGAGAATCGCGCCGATATCTATGGCGCGGATTTTCCTTTTTGACGGAATGACCATCTCGTTCGCAACGACGGTTTCGCCGACGGCGCGTATATGCTGCCACGGATGCGACGAGGCGTTGATTATCACGTTTTCGCCATCCGCGACGACGTTTTCAATCATAATCACGCTGTCGTACGACGGCTTTATCACGCCGCCCGTGTTGACATATTCGAACTCGTCCTTTTTAAGGGTTACGGGGTTGAGTTCGCTCGCTTCCACGGTGTCTTCGGAACACACCGCGATTCCGTCCATTGCCGACGCGTTATAGCACGGATCGCACACTTTTGCGAACACGGCTTCCGCCGTTATCCTGCCCGCGGCGTCGATGGTTTTTATTTCCTCTTCCCCGATAGGTTTCACAAAAGACAAATACGTTTCCAGCGTTTCGTCCAGACTTTTGTTTTCGATATAAACGTTTCTCATAATTCAAGCGGTATGACTTTGAGCGGGGCGTCCTTATAAATGCCCTCCTCGTCCTTTGAGATTCTGACGTAACCGTTCGCGCTCATCGCGGTGATAAGGTTTGCGGACTTCAAAAACACGGGCGTCGCGACGTACCTTGTCCCGTCAAAAGCGACGTTCACGAGTTGCAGCGTCGTACGTCCCGGTACGGACGGAAAATTGCACGCCGAAAAGCAATCCAGCGTTTTCTCCTTTTGTCCCCTGATTTCTTTCACGACGGTTGAAATTATTTCGTTGTAAACCATATATGCGGCGTACGGATTCCCGGGCAATCCCACGACAAGGGTTTTGTCGATTTTTGCAAGAATGGTCGGTTTCCCGGGTTTCATTGCAAGCCCGTGCATAAGGATTTCGCCGTCGGAAAGCACCCTTTCGGTAAAGTCTTTCGCGCCGACGGAACTGCCGCCGCTTATCAACACGACGTCGCTTTTTGAAACGGCGGTGCTTACTGCGTTTCTGATTTCGTTTTCGTCGTCTTTCACCGAAAAATATCCGCCGTACAACCGCTCCACCGTGGACGGATATGCGGTTTTTTCGGGCGACGTCGCATGCGCGGGTTCGTCCGTTCCGTCGGTAATGAAAATAACGGGACGTTTGCGTATCGGCGAAAAGCCCGGCGTTTGTGTGAAAAGCGGCGACTGCGTTGCGATACCCACTGGCGGCGTTGTTCCCGACGGCGCGAACGCGGTCGTAATGATCGAGGACGTTGAAGTACTGAACGACGAAATCGCGGTGTATCATCCCGTGAAACCGTGGGAAAACGTCATTCGTTGCGGCGAAGAACTTGATAAAGGCTCAATCGTGATGAACAGGGGCAGCGTAATAACGCCCGTTGCGGCGGGGGCTCTTGCGGGGCTCGGGATATGGCGCGTCGACGTTTTCGACGGCATTAAAATTTCGGTAATTTCGACGGGTGACGAACTCCGACGTTTTTCGCGACGTTACTTTCAACGCCGCCTGTTCAATATTATCTTTTACGATTTTTTTTGCTTCTTTGGTGTCCAGAACCTTAAAAAACTTCATTTTACGTTTTCGCCGCAGTTATGTGCAAGCCCCAAAAGAATATCGAGTCCGTGTTCGACAGGCGACAATATCACGTCGATACTTTCCCTGACCGCCTTTTCGGAACCCGGCAGATTTATGATAAGGGTTTTATCCTTGATGCCCGACACGGCGCGTGACAGCATCGCCTTTTTCGTGATTGCAAACGACGAAAATCTTATGGCTTCCGCAATCCCGGGCGCTTCCCTGTCGATCACGGCTTTCGTGGCTTCCGGCATATTGTCGCGTGGCGAAAAACCCGTGCCTCCCGTTGTCAGAACAAGGTTGATTTCACGATTGACGTATTCGTTCAATTTTGCAGAAATGGCAGTTAAATCATCGGAAACGACGTCATAACTTTCAATTTTGTAGTTTGCCGCTTTCATAATTTCGACAATCGCTTTGCCGCTTTTATCTTCTCTTTCGCCATTGAAACAGCTGTCGCTCGCGACAAGCACCGCAACCGTTTTCATCATAGTTTCACCACCCTTGTTTCCATTACGCCAAGATCCAGCATAAACAGTTTTCCTTTCGTATCTTCGTCCTCGTGTTTCAGCACGGAATAAACAAGCGCGACCTGAATCGAGGCAACCAGCGCCACGACGAAGGAATAAGTCTTGTGCGGAACGTCCTTGGATTTTCTGTACATTTTCGACAGCCTTCTTTCGCCGGGATAGCAGATCATACATTGTCCCATAATCCCGTCGACCGCGCCGTGAATCAGCACTTTTTTGCGTTTCTCGCACTCTTCTTCGATAAGCAGCCGCGTTTCGATATTGTCCACGCAGTCCACGACGATATCGACCTCGTCGATAAGATAAGCGTTGTATCTCGTGAAGTCGTTGGGCACGCTTTTCACGTGGGTTTTGCTGATATCTCTCACGCGGGAAAGCATCACTTCGGCTTTGTTCTTGCCGAGCGTGGAAAACAGCGCGCCGATTTGTCTGTTCATATTGCTTTCGGTATAATAGTCGCCGTCGACAAGGATAAGATAATCGACGTTAAGCCGCGCCAACTCCTCGGCAACGTAGCCGCCGAGTCCTCCGCAGCCTATGACCAATACTCTGCCGCCGAGTCCTTGCATTATCCCCCCGATGCGGGCGACAAAAACATTACCTTATCGCCGTCGTTCAATTTTGTTTTGTACATTTTCAGCGACGCGATATTCACGTCGTTGACGTAAATCAGAAACTGTTTTACTTCTTTTTCGCGGATGCAGAATCTTTCCGCAACGACGCTTATGAGTTCTTTCACGTCGTTTGCTTCGACCTCGATGGATCTTTCCTGAAATTTAACTCTTGCCGTACCGAAAAACTTTACTTCAATCATAATACGTCCTCCAACCCAAGCCTTTTGATAAGTTTTTTGGTCGGACGACCGTGTTCGTCCCAGAAACGCGCCTTGTAATATTTCGCGCGAAGTTTGTCAAGGGGCACTTTACTTTTCGGATTCGTTGCGATCTGCAATTCGTTTTTAAGTCTTTCGGGCAAATCGTCGTCCTTTTCGCTTACGCCGAGTTTTATGTCGATAAGTCTTTCAAGGTTATATCCTCTTTCGCCGATTCTGAGGAACTTTCCGAAGTTCATTTTCATACCCGTCGCGTAATAAATCGCCTTAGTATGCGGCAGCATTTCAAACGGCATATGCATCGCGATCGCATTCGGCACGCGCAACAAAAGTTTGATTACAAGACCGAGTTCGGTCATCACCTTATTGACGACGCGCGTAACTATGCTGTTAGGCTTGCTCATAAGGAAAGTCGGGAAAAACGCATAGGTCGTGAACAGACAGTTTCCGCCTGCGCTGCACGCTTCCATAAGATCCTGGAACATGGCGCACAACACGCCTTTTCCGTGCGTGGTATAAGGATTGACGGAAAGCCCCAGTCCTTCCAGAACGACAAGGTAACCGCCGTTAAGGTGGCAGCCGCCCCTGTTCGCAACGGCGTATCCGAGCCCCTGTCCGACAGCCCCGCGCGGTTCGTACGCGGCAAGTTCCATACCCTTCGCGTTCATTGCGAATTCGTGTCCGCCGTACTTTTCGGCAAGGCGCATACTGCCTTCCGCAAGGTCGTCGCCGATGCCGCGGCGATACGCGATATCTTCGATAACCTTCCCGACGTTGTCGATTTTGCCGAATTCGAGTTCGTTTTTCCACATGCCTTTTTCGTTCAGTTCCATCGCAAACGAAATGGTATTTCCGCAGGAAATGGTATCCATGCCGAGTTCGTCCATCTCATAGTTCAGGTCGAGTATGCTTTGCATGTTGTTGTTGAGTATGTTCGGCCCGAAAAGCCCCAGCGTTTCGACTTCCGGCCCTTTGACTTCCTTGCCCTCGACTTTAACGACGCGCGCGCACCGTATCGGACAAGTTACGCAGCCGCTGTTTCTGACAAGGTAATCTTCTTTCAGCGTTTCGCCGCAAACGTCCTCAAACTTATCGTATTTTCCGCTGCGGTAGTTGTTGGTCGCAAGCAGGTTTTTGGCGTTCATTGTGGAAACGAGTCCCGCCGTGCCGAGTTCGGGCAACTGAACGCCCGTGGTGGGATGTATACGCAGACGTTTCGTCCACTTTTCATTGTTGGTTTTATATTTTTCTTCGTTGAAGATTTTCGGCGTAACGTGACCGTCCGCAACGATACCTTTCAGGTTTTTGGAGCCGAAGACCGCGCCGACGCCGCCTCTGCCCGCCGCCCTTTCGTTGCTGACGACGCAGGCGTATCTCACAAGGTTTTCACCCGCGGGACCGATGACGAACTTTTCCCCTTTGTCGGGGATTTGTTCCTGTGCCTCGCCGGTTTTCATACCCCAATACGGAGTCGCGTCCTTGAACTCGACGCCGCCCGCCGTGACTTTAAGATAAACTTTTTCTTCGCTTTTACCTGTGATAATAAGGGCGTCGTAGCCGGCGCGTTTCAGCGACATACCGAAGTTACCGCCGCAGTTTGACGACGTATAATACCCCGTAAGCGGCGAAATCGTCGACGTGTTGAACCTTGACGAGCACGGTGCGCCGAGCGCGTTCAGCGGTCCCGTCGTCACGACGATGACGTTTTCTTCCGACAGCGGATCGATTTTCCCTTTGATGTGATCTGCGATGATTTTGGCAGCCATTATTTTGCCGCCCAGATATTTTTCCCTGTCCTTATCCGAAAAAGGATATTCCGAAACGCTTCGGTCGGTCAGGTTGACTTTCAGAACTTTCCCGCAATAACCGCAGTATTTCGTGCTCATAATTCACCCCCGTGTACGTTGCGATAAGTTGCCGTTATCGCTTCTTTTTTACATTTCGTCAGACAAAAGCCGCACTTGATGCACAATTTTTCGTCGATGTTGAATTTTTGTTTGATGACGCCGGAAATCGCGTCCGCAGGACACGCACGCTTGCACAAAGAACAACCTATGCAGTTGTCGCCTATGAAAATTGTTTCCACCCTTTTCTGGTCGTCGTCGCACAAAACGGCTTTCGTGATGCACGCGTCGTAACACTGACCGCATTCCTTACACTTTTCGCGGTCGATTTCCCATGCTTTTTCTTCGATATTGTGAATTAAACTTTGAAACGGACACACATAGTTGCAATATCCACAATCTGCGCATTTGTCCTTGTCAATTCGATACATAATTTTCCTCCCTCTTGTGTCGAAACAACATTTGCGTAATGTTTTGTGTATGTATGTTATAAATATATGTTACCACATTCTTAAACAGTTTGTCTATATCTTTTTTCGCCAATTTTTCATGCAAAATCCTTACATTTTCGCCAATTTTGTCCAAAATTTATAAAAAAATTACTGTTGACAAGCCCGGAATCTTATGTAACAATAAAATTAAATCCGATTTCGTACGCCTACAGCGCCCGCCATGGAGTACGAAACGATAGGGTACGTCTGAAAACGGACGTGCCTCCCATTGAGGAAAGGAGGAAAACTTAATGAAACAAAACAAAAAACTGCTTGCACTGCTTCTGGTGCTGGTAATCGCTTTCACGTCCCTGGCTCTCGTTGCCTGCAACAAGGACGTCGATAAAGGCGGCGACCAGGCGAAAAAGGTCGTTCGCATTTCAACCACCACGTCGGTAAACGACAGTGGTCTCATGGCTTATCTTCAACCATATTTCAAAGCAGATACGGGATATGACTGGGAAATTTCTTCGGCAGGCACGGGCGCCGCTATCAAAGCCGCACAATACGGCAACGCCGACGTAATTCTCGTCCATTCCAAAAAATCCGAGGAAGCTTTCGTGTCGGAAGGTTTTGCTCGCGTCGTTGACGGATATAAGTCGGAACGCGTGTCGTTCATGTACAACTACTTTGTGCTTGTCGGCCCCAATGGCGATCCTGCCGGCGTTGAAAGCGCGGCTACGGTCAAAACGGCGTTCGCAAACATCAAAGACGGAACTCATCCGTTTATTTCCCGCGGCGATAAGAGCGGCACCCACAACAAAGAAGTTACTTTGTGGCCCAGCGGAACGTTGAAGAAAGACGGTTCCAACGATATTAACGATATCCCTGCCGCAATTCTTAACACAAAAGATAATCCCTCCGGTTGGTATTATTCCGCAGGTCAGGGAATGGGCGCATGCTTGACAATGGCGAACGAGAAAAACGCTTACGTCCTTACCGACAAAGCGACGTTCCTTTCGTACAAAAACAATCCCGACGGGGACAAACTTCCCAATCTTAAAATTCTTTACGAAGCCGACAACGACCTTAAAAACACTTATTCGATGCTCGCCGTTAAACCCAACGCGCCGTTTATCGGCTTAGACGGCAAAGCATTGCCCGAAGGTCAGGTGAAAATCGACACGACCGCTGCCGACGTATTCGTCAAATGGATGACAAGCGAGCACGCAAAAGCGTTGATCGCATTCTATGGCGAGACCAAATACGGCGGAAGTCTTTTCTCGCTTATGGACGGATATCTCAAATAATAAGATATTTTGAAGTCGGCGTGGGAACAGGCAATGCGGTTGATGCAAGACAACGACCCGTTGCTTGACAACATAATAAACACTACGCTTCAAATGGCGTTTTCAAGTTCGATAATAGCGTTCCTTTTCGGGACGCTTATCGGGCTTCTTGTCGCGTTCAACGATTTCCCCGGGAAAAGAATCGTCGTAACGTTTATGCGCACGCTCATGGGATTACCGCCCGTTGTCGTGGGTATTATCGTTTACGTTTTGTTTTCCGGCACGGGGCCTTTCGGCAATCTTAGGCTTATTTATTCCGTAAAGCTTATGATAATCGCGCAGGTAGTATTGATTACGCCAATCGTTGCGGGAATGACCGAAACGGCAATTTCGCCCATAGTCAAAAACGCTCTCCCCTCGCTAAAAGGTATGGGCGCTAATCCTTTCAAGAGAGTTTTTTTGATTATCGGCGAAAGCAAGTATCAACTTATCGCGGTATATTTGTTTGCATTTGCGCGCGCGATATCGGAAGTCGGCGCAGTGCAGATTGTCGGCGGAAACATTCTTTACAAAACCAGAGTTATGACCACTGCAATCGCCCTGAATTACAACACGGGCGATTTTTCGATGGCGATTGCGCTCGGATTCATTCTTCTGATGATATCCTTGTGCGTAAACTGCGTCGCCGCGTTATTACAATTCGGATTGAAACGAAGAAAACATGCTTAATCTGTCTTGCAAAAAAACATACGACGGGAAAGTCGTATTAGACGTCGGCGGATTGATTTTCGAAAAAGGAAAACGCTACGCGGTCATCGGTTCCAACGGATCGGGAAAAACCACCATGCTCAAAATTATCGGCGGCGTGATAAAACCCGATAAAAACGCGATTTTAGAAACGGACTTCCCCTGCGGCGGCAACACAATCTGTTATATGTCCCAGACAAGTTACGCTTTCGATATGTCGCTGAAACGGAACGTCTACGTCGCCTGCCCTGACCTTCCCCGCCTTAAAAGCCGGGATACGCGCCTGTATTACAAAAACAGATGCAACGATCTCATTCGGGATATGGGCTTGTGGGAACTGAAAAACAAAAGCGCTTTGAAACTTTCCGGCGGCGAAACCCAAAGAATGGCTTTGTGCCGCGTCTTTGCCGACAAGCACGAAATCCTTCTTCTTGACGAGCCTACGTCCGCAATGGACGTCGCCGCAACGGCGGTCGCCGAAAATATGCTCGATAATTATTGCGCCGAGTTTTCGCCAACCGTTATCTTTGCAACTCATTCGGTCAATCAGGCGTTAAGACTTGCCGACGAAGTGTTGTTTTTAAGCAACGGCATACTGACGGAACGGGGCGATCCCCGTGAGATACTTTTGAATCCGAAGTCTGAAAAACTCAAATCGTTTTTAAGCAACGTCTGACTTTTTCAAAACGAAAAAAGCGCAAATTTTATTGTGCGAAACAAAACCAAAACCGCCCGAAAAGGCGGTTTTTTGTGAAAAGCTTCCATGCTTTGAATACAGCACATGGTTTTTGCGGTCGAATTGAAGTTTACTGTCTTTCATCTATTAGCCCCATCCTTGAAAATCGTGGCATACAGCAGTAATTTCACCGTTTCCGCGCCGTGACGCATAGCCAACTTTTCTTTTTGTGTATCTGAACATCGTGAAAGCCCGCCTGCTCCAGATACGCTTTCAGCTCTGTGTCTTTGTAGATGGTCATGCCGCCGATGATTTCCGTCCACTTCTCGTCCCTGTCCGTGTCGCCGTTGCTCTCGTTGCAGATGAGAAGGGTTCCGCCGGGCTTCAGCACCCGTCCGACCTCGCAAAAGCACTGCGGCAGATCAGGCCAGAAG
>OQWE01000340.1_pt1 | contig 16178 bp, 16 predicted proteins | sample 1691591 | NCBI WGS metagenome assembly OQWE01 (sample SAMN03418265, study PRJEB22391) | human gut metagenome | biome: human-gut; feature: organic feature; material: feces | host: Homo sapiens | place: Tanzania | collected 2013-01
TTTATCTTTATATATGTAATTCATAATCCTATCCCAGCATCAGTTCCTTGCTTGCCTGCATCACCAGTTCACTGTCGATTGTTTCCTTGTTGTAATGCATGCCAAGTATCAGACTTTTATTTATAAGCTGATTGAGTACAATTTCTATAGAAAGATGTTGACTTTGGGAGTATTGGAACGTGCGGACGGAAAGCAGAGTGCATGGTTGATGAAATCAAAAGGCTTAAAGGTAAATGAGAAAACCGAACAAAACAAATATGGAGAAGTGAAAAGAAGCATTCCTTCAAGAACGCCGTATTTGTATTTCTTCAATAGGGATAAGTACGACCAGTTAAAGAAGAAGGGTAACGGCTTCAGGTTGGAATTCTAAGAAAAGAGTCTTAATTTTGTCATGGTAAGAGGGTATTCCTTTGTGGATACCCTCTATTTTTGTACCTTTGTAAAAAATCTGAGAGAGATATGAATTTAAGCGTCTTTATTCCGTGTTGTGTAGATCAGTTCAGCCCGAATACGGCTTTCAATTTGATAAAATTGTTGGAGGGTTTTGGGCATACAGTGGACTATGAACCTGAACAGACTTGCTGTGGCAGAGTTTTATATGATAATGGTAATTGGGACGAAGCAAAAGTCATAGGCGAGAAATTCATAAACGATTTCAGAAATGCGGAACTCATTGTTGGTTGTTCCACTTCCTGCGTAGGCTATGTGAAGAATAATTTCGGCAAACTTTTTTTCAATACCACAAATCATAATTCTTATAAATCGCTTCGCGATAAGATAATGGACATAAGCGAGTTTCTTGTCTCGGTTGAAAGAAAAACGGATTTGGGTGCGGAGTTTCCGCACAAGGTCTGCCTGCATTCTAATTGCCATGGTTTGAATGAATATAATGTAGAGGAGGAAACAAAATTGTTATTGCAGCATGTGAAGGGTTTGGAATTGACAAACGATAGAACGGATAACTTTTGTTGCGGCTTCGGAGGCACGTTCAGTATATACAATGAGCCTGTCAGCACCGCCTTGGCAAAGAAAAAAGTAGAGAAAGCATTGGAAGAAGGAGCGGAATATATAGTCAGCAACGACCAATCCTGTCTCCTGCATCTGCAATCTTACATTGACAAACATCAAGTCAAATTGAAAACCATACATTTGGTGGATTTATTGATGTATAACAAATAGGAAATGGAGGAAATCACTCATATATGGGGGCATAATCGTCCGTTCAATGCCTACTCCAATCATTACAGGAAACTCTTCGGAACAAGACTGCAAAAGCTCAGCATAGATGCAGGCTTTTCCTGCCCGAACAGAGATGGCAGTATTTCGTTCGGAGGTTGTACTTTTTGCAATAACAATGCTTTTAATCCCTCTTATTGCCAACGATTCAAAGATATAAGGGAACAAATTGACGAGGGAATAAAATTCCATGCTTGGAGGTACAAACATGTAAGCCGATACCTTGCATACTTTCAGGCTTATTCCAATACTTATGCTCCTTTGGACGTATTGAAAGAGCGTTATATGCAGGCACTTTCGCATCCTCAGGTTGTCGGATTGGTAATCGGAACCCGTCCCGATTGCATAGATGAGGAGAAATTGGACTATATGGCAGACTTGAACAAGGATTATCATATTGTGGTGGAGTATGGGATAGAGAGTTGTTACGATGCGACGCTGCAAAGAATAAATCGCGGTCATGATTTCGCCACTGCACTCAAAGCAATAAAGCAAACAAGGGAACGAGGTATAACAACAGGCGGTCATATCATCTTCGGACTTCCCGGAGAAAGTCGTGAAATGATGTTGAACGAAGCAGAAATTTTGAGCGAATCGGGTTTGAATACCTTGAAATTCCATCAACTCTTGTTGGTTAAAGGAACTGCCATGTTGAAAGAGTATGAGGAGAAACCTGAAGACTTCAATTTCATGAGCTTTGAGGAATATAGCGATTTCATAATAGAGTTTTTGGAAAGACTTTCGCCGGAAATAGTCATAGAAAGGTTTGCAGGCGAAGTGCCGCCACGCTTTCAAGCCGGTAATAATTGGAATATGTTACGCAATGAAGAAGTTGTTGCTGCCATAGAGCAGAAGATGAATGCACGAAATACCTATCAGGGACGATTAAAACGAATAAAGCTCAAATAAAATGGATACACTCTTCGGCAAAACCTTATCCGAACTCGGAGATATTTGCAAAGAATTTTCTATGCCGGCCTTTGCGGCAAAACAAATGGCAGATTGGTTGTACAAGAAGAATATTTCTTCAATAGCAGAGATGACAAATCTTTCTTTGAAGAGCCGAGAAAAATTGACGGAACACTATACCATCGGACTTATTCCACCTTTATCTTGTGCGGTTTCAAAAGACGGAACTAAGAAATATCTTTATAAATACGGTGAAAAGGATTTCGTCGAAGCGGTTATGATACCTGATAAAGACAGGATTACTTTGTGCGTTTCGACACAGGTAGGCTGTAAAATGAATTGTCAGTTTTGTGCAACGGCACGCCAAGGTTTTAAGCGTAATCTTACTTGCAATGAAATTTTGAACATCATAAGAAGTCTGCCGGAGTACTCCGAAATCACCAACTTGGTTTATATGGGAATGGGTGAGCCTTTGGATAATTACGACAACGTGATTAAAAGCATAGAAGTGCTGACTTCGGATTGGGGCTTCGGTATGAGCGGTCGCCGTATTACCGTTTCCACATCGGGTTTATTGCCAAAACTCAAAAGTTTCCTTGATACTACCAATGTGCATCTTGCAATCAGCTTGCACAATCCCATATCGGAAGAAAGGAAACGCATAATGCCGATAGAGAAATCGTTCAAAATAGAAGATGTGGCGGAGTTGTTGAAGCGTTATGATTGGCACGGACAAAGGCGACTGACGTTCGAGTATATCGTTTTCGAGGGTTTGAATAATCAAAAGAGACATGTGTCGGCATTATTGAGACTTTTGGACGGACTTGATTGCCGAGTGAATCTGATAAGATTTCATACCATTTCTGACACTCCTTTTATTTCTGCAAGTGAAGAAAGCATGGTAGCATTGCGAGACAATTTAAGCAAACACGGAATAATATGCACTATAAGAGCGTCAAGAGGTGAGGACATCTTGGCGGCTTGCGGACTTTTATCAACAAAAAAACTTTTGGAGAATGAGCGATAAGATGATTTCATGGACAATAAACAATACTGTAAAAAGGCGTAAAAGCCGAGAGGTATTGGTTGGCAATGTTGGTATAGGCGGCTTCAATCCCGTCAGAATACAGTCAATGACAAATACAGATACGATGGATACCGCTGCAACGGTGCAGCAGTGTATGCGGCTTATCGATTCGGGTTGCGAATTGGTAAGGATAACAGCATCCAATGTACAGGCAGCAGAGAATTTGTACAATATAAAGAACGAACTCGCCAAGAGAAATTACAATATTCCCCTTATAGCGGATATTCACTTCAATCCGAAAGCGGCAGAAGTCGCTGCGGCAATAGTGAATAAGGTCAGAATAAATCCGGGAAACTATACGGATAGGAACACAAGCAAGTCGGAGTATTCGCAACAGGAGTACAATGACGAACTTGCCAAGATTGCAGACAGACTTCAGCCTTTGATAGAGATATGCAAGGCAAACCATACTGCCATGCGAATAGGAACCAATCACGGTTCTCTAAGCAGAAGAATAATGAACCGATACGGTGATACACCATACGCAATGGCTGTTTCTGCAATGGAGTTTGCAAGAATTTGTCATGATATGCAATATGACGATTTGGTGCTTTCAATGAAGTCAAGCAATGTTAAGGTGATGAATTTCTCAACACGAATGCTTGCAGCCATGTTACAGGAAGAGGGATTGGACTATCCGATTCATCTCGGGGTAACAGAAGCCGGCAACGGACAGGACGGCAGAATCAAATCCATGGCAGGCATAGGCAGTTTGCTTGCAATAGGCATAGGAGATACTATAAGAGTTTCTTTGACCGAAAAACCAGAGAACGAAATACCCGTTGCACAGCAGATAGTACAGGCATATAAGGACATTCCTTTTGAAAGCAGCGGAGAGAAGATAGCATTGGCTGCAAGTTTTGAAAGACAAAGAGCAGCGAATGAGCAAAACAAAATCCTGAATGTTGATTCTGCAAATATAAATCTTGCATCTGTTATAACGACATCACAAAAGGAGAACACCTTAATAAGAGTTGAGCAAACAGACGCTAAACAGGATTGTGCAAGATTGGCAGGAGATATATCGGCTTTGATTATGGAAGGTCGTCTTACAAGCCTTTCTTTATCGGACAAACAGTTTGAGGCAGATTTATTGCAGGCTACGGGCGAAAAAATATACAAAGCGGAATTTATTGCCTGTCCTTCATGCGGTAGAACGAAATATGATATACAGACAGCACTCGAAAAAGTAAAGCAGAGGTGTAAGCATTTGAAAGGTTTGAAGATTGCCGTCATGGGTTGCATAGTTAACGGTCCCGGAGAGATGGCTGACGCAAATTACGGTTACATCGGCAGTTTGGAACACAAGGTTCACCTTTATCGTGAAGGCAAACTCGTCCATTCAAATATAGATGAAGATAAAGCAATAGAGCTTTTGGTCGCCATGATTAAAGAAGACGGAAAATGGCAGGAAGAAAAGCAAGTATAATTTTTTTATCCGCTCTGCTTATCATCGGGATAAGTTTAGCCATATACAGCTTTTCCTCTTCCCAAAAGACATTGGAAAACACCGGAGAGTCAATCGGAAACGAAGAAAAAGCGAAAGAATGTTTCTCCCTCGGTAATGCCTTGCCGTCAAGTTCCGAAGAATTGAAGCTCCTTGACCATAAGTATTATATGGTAGGCTACGACACAAAACACAAACAAGCAGCCTATGTGGCTTATCTGCTTACGGCTGAAATGGTACAGGAAAACGATAATGTGAGCAGGAAAGGCGTAGGCTTCAAAAAGGATTATCTTCTGTCAGACAATTATGCCACCAAACAGGATTACACAAATTCAGGATATGTTCGCGGACATCTCTGCCCGTCAAAGGATATGTGTTGGTCGTTTGCTTCAATGAAAGAAACCTTCTACATGAGCAATGTATCCCCACAGTATCAGAGTTTCAATGACGGGCTATGGAAAAAGTTGGAAGGCAGAGTCAGACAATGGACAGTGGAGAATGACAGTATTCTTGTGCTATGCGGTCCCGTTCTAAGCAGCAAGAAAGGAGAAATAGGAGAGAATAGAGTGAGCGTATGCAGCAAATTCTATAAAGTTGTCGTAGATATATCCTACCCGACTTACAAGATGATAGCCTTTCTCATGGAGAATACCAACATAAAAGGCAATATTTTCCGTTATTGCTGCAATGTGCGGGAAGTGGAGCAAATTACAGGATTGAACTTCTTTCCTTCCCAAGACGCAAACCCGCTTATAGATTCATTGGAAACACTTACAGACACCAAACTCTGGCAATAAACCGCCCCAACCACCCAACAATAACAAAAACATAAAGCCAAGAAAGAACGAAACGCCCTTTCAGGAAATTAGAACGGCGTTATAATTTTTCCAAACGGCATTTCAATTTTCTGAAAGGGCGTTTGAGTAAATGCTTGAAAAGCAATGGTTTTATAAGGTGGTATTATGATGGTTACAAAAGAAGGTTTCGAGCTTACAATATCATATCGGGAAGATGTATGGTGGTGAAGGAGACTATCAGAAGATAGAGTCCGAAGAGTATGAGTATGCTTCCTACAACTCTATTGATTATCGTAATTACATTATCGGTCATGAAACGTTTCAATTCCGTGGCTATGGCACATTTTATGATGTCCATGAAAAACACGGTCAGCAAAATACAGATGAGAAATGTTATTTGCTCGCTACGTTTATCATAACTCATTGCAACGTTTATTGGTATAAGCCAGAAAATCCACACTCCGGGATTGGCTATATTGAAGATAAAGCCCTTGAGAATATACTTTAATTGAAATTTACTGACGGTTTCTATGTTGCGTTTCGGTTGGGTGATATGTCGTCTCGTTGCCGTATAAATGCCGAAGCAGATTATAATAATGCCGCCTATAAGTCCTATGAGTTTTTGTGCTTTGTCGGAAGCGAATAAGGAACTTACACCGAACCATGCTATGAATACCATGGAAATATCCGATAGGGATACACCCATGGCAAGGTGTGCTCCGCTGCGAAATCCCTTTGTTATGCTTGTTTGAATAAGAGAAAAAAAGGCGGGTCCGACCATTAAAGAGAGTGTCAGACCGAATAGTATCCCTTGTGTAATGACATTAAAACTCACCATTTGAAAGTCCCTGCACAATAAAAACGGTTGCAAAGGTAGCAATAAAACGGTTATTCGCAGCTTCTTTTATGGGAAATCTTCAATGCAAGGTATAAACAGGCAATAACAAGAGTCGTTCTTTTTACTCGGCTCAAATAAGAACGGCTCTTGCTATATATGTAAAAGGATTTATGAAGGCTGTGTACGAAAGCTATGCTAAGTTATGTTTATTTATAATCCAACACTCTGATTTCTATTCTTCTATCCTCCATGGCTTCTTTTGTGTATATACTGCGGCGTTTCTCCTCAAGGATTTCCGGATTTTCACTGCGACTTTCCAATTTGCCTATTGCCAAACGTTCTATTTTTATTTTCGGACTGTCATTTTCATCTATTGTTCGGAAGTATTCACGCATTGCTCCATTATTCCAATTCTTGAAATAGTTTTCAAGGCTGGATATTCTTCTTTGTGAGAGTCTGTAATTATAGTCTTCGTTATACAGTGCGGAAGCATAACCGGCAACTTGCAGTCTTATGGTTTTGCCTTCTTTGACTTTGTCGTACATGAATTGGGCTAACAGGTTCAATTTTTTCATTCCAATATCCAACTTTTGGGAGAAGAACTCTTCTGTTTGACGTATTGCCACATCTTCAAGACTGTCGGAACGACCGTAAGAGGCTCTTGCTTTATAGAGGTTGCTTAATGCTCGATAGGATTTATAGCATTGTTCATAATCTATGGTCGTTACACTGTCTGTGGTATTGGGGTTGGGTTCATCATTGTGAAAGTATAGTGCTATCGGCAGGTCAAAAGCCGGATTAAAGACTTCTTTTTCCTTTACCTGTTGGATTGTGGCAACTTCAGGAAGTTGTTTATCCCAACGATAAAGGTCATTGCAACAGGTCTTGTTGCCGGAAGTATTGTCTGTTTTTCGATTGGAGGTGAAATATCCTCTTTCCCCGCTTTCCGAAACAAAAGGATATAAATCGTTAGCAGGTGAGTTAATAGGTGGAAGCAGATTCTCGGGTGTAGTCCACCTTTGCAACCAACCCTCGCTGCGGAAAATATCGAAGCCTCCGAAACCGAAATGCTTGTCTGAGGAGAAATACAGCGTTTGTTCGTCATCGCAATAATGTGGAGTAAGCTCATTGCCGCTTGTATTTATGGTTGAGCCAAGATTTACGGGAATTGGAGTTTCGCTTGTCAAGTCTATATACCATATATCGAAACCTCCGAAGCCCCCTGCTCTATTACTGGAAAAATACATCAAGGTTTTGCCATCATCTTCGTTTCTTGCTACTATGGGACAAAGGTTTGAAGAGTTTTTATCGTAGAGCGGTTCGAAGAGTTTCGCCTTTGTCCACTTGTTATTCTTCTTTACCGTGTACCATATTTGGCAATTTTCTTTGCCGTTCGTTGTTGTGCAACGATTGAACCAGATTGTTTGCGACACGGTATCTAAGAAGAAATTGGAGGCATTGGTTTTCTTTTTATTCACTTCGGGCATATCAAGTTCGCGAGCAGGGGTATAGAAGTCCTCATCTATGAAAGAGAGGAAGATTTTATTATATACATCGGAGTAATATGTGTTTCCGTGTTCGTGAACTTCCTTGTAAACCGGTGATGTGAAGAAAAGCACACTGTCATTCAGAACAAAATTCCCGGATTGGGAGAAAGAATCATTTACATTGCCTCCGAGGTTGGTTATAAAGGTATTCTCCTCCGGTGTTTCATTATCGAATATCCACCTTATGTTTTCAAGTTCGTGCTTACATTGCTTCCTGATTTTTATATCACCGCAATCAAGTAGGCAGGTGTTGAGAAAATGTTGTGCCTGTATAAGATTACCGTTACATTTCGCCACTTGTGCAAGATTGAGATACAGCATCGGGAAAGTTTCATTGATATTCAAGGTATCGTTCTCTATAAGTACTTTCTGATACCAATATTCTGCTTTATCGTAATCTTTCAGCATTCGGCAAGCCTCGCCACATTTATACATAAGAGAAAGAGGTTTGACAAGGAAACGCCTTCCGATGGTGTAATATTCCAATGCTTCGGTATAATTACCTTTGAAGAATGCTTTGTCTCCCTTTTTCTCATAACTTGATGCGTACTTCTCTTGTGAGAATGCACTTGTGAAACAAAGAGAAAGAAGAACTGATGCAATGATACTTTTCAGAATGTTGGACATGGTATTGTTTTAATTTGTTTTTTATGCTTGAATGTATCTATTTCGTAAGAAGTCCACAACTCCAAGGCTCCGTATGTATGAGAAACCTTGCTTAGAGATGAGAGATTCACATCATAAGATAGACCGATGTTGAAAGCGGAATGTTGGTATCGCAATGACAATACGAGAGCGTCGAATGTGCGAAAATACAATCCCGCTGCTATATATTCATTATCAAACATGGTCATGGATAAATCGTATATAAATTCACCGCCTGCAAGGATTTCCATATTGTCATTCTGATAGGAATAACGAGCTGCAAAATTGACGAAACTTTGTTGCGATGTGGTGAAAAGGTATGTAAGATACGCTGTATAACGTCTTGCAAGACGGATATTGCTATTGTCGTAGAAAGAATATACAGGACTGTTCAGATGAGCGACTGCAAAGCCTGCCGAAATGTGTTTGTCTTCTTTCAGACTTATCTGCCAATGTATGCCGACTCCTATGTCGAATGCAGTTGTTTTTGACAGATATATTCCCTCCTTGTCAGAGGGCGAAAGTCCGAAATCGGCTTTCTCCACATCGTATGACCACGAAGTGTTTTGCATATTGATACCCACAGCGATGAAATGGTTATTTCTTTTTGTCAACATTTTATTGTAAGCCATGGAAAGTAAGAGTTGTCGTTGTCCGAAGCCTAAACTTCCGGCTACATCTTTCAGGAAACCGCAACCCAAGCCGAAAGAGTGTTTGTAACGTGAGGAGGAAAACAACTTTGCTTCCGATGTAATTAGCGTAGTATTGTATCCTCTGCCGGAAACGGTCTGCCACTGATTTCTATAAGCGGCTCCTACTTTGAAATCGGAAGAAAAAAATGCTGTTTTTGCAGGATTGAGGTACATATCGCCGGCCATAAATGACGAAAAGTGAACATCTTGTGCAGAAAGATTTATGCACAAAAAGAAAAGCATACAAATAAAAATAGCTTTGCAAATGTTCACCTCATGGATTTTGTTGATTTTACTTTTATTCCTTATAAGATTTCGCCAAGGCTTGCAATGCTTCGTTCTCGAGACGATAAACCGTCCATTCACTCAAAGGGTTTGCTCCCATTGCTTTATAAAAATCTATGCTCGGCTTATTCCAATTCAATACAATCCACTCAAAACGCGGGCAGTTATTCTTTACGGCTTGTGAAGCGAGATAAGAAAGAAGCATTTTGCCATACCCTTTGCCTCTGTACGATGGTTGAACATAAAGGTCTTCAAGATAAAGCCCTGCCCTACCCCTCCATGTGGAAAAATTGAAGAAATAAAGTGCAAAACCTATACTTTCACCCTTTTCCTCCAACAATACTGCATTTGCCTGCTTCTTATCGAATATAGCTTCTTCCAAAGTCGCAACGCTTGCTTCAACTGCGTCCGGCTCTTTCTCATATTCTGCCAATTCCTGTATGAATTGCAAAATTTTTGGGCAGTCTTCCCTGTGTGCTTGTCTTATTACAGCCATATCTTTCTCCTTATTTCAATTTCATTTTTATGATTGAAGCGTCTTTTTCTATTAACTCCTTTATCTTCATCAACCCGTCCTGCAATGCAAGTGTTGCTGCACGCCTTTGAAATTCGTAATAGCCGTGATAAAATGCCATATACTGTTTTGCATGACCTCGTTCATTGAATTTTGCCACGAGATTATTCCGAGTATCATATATTTCTACAATCACCTCCAACTCTGTCTCGTTTGCACAAAGGGGCATGCCGAAAACATTAAGCACTCCGAAAGTGAAACCGCTCAACCATGACCATTTGTAATTGTTTTTGTTGTAGATGTCTCCTGCTCTTATGACGATGTTCCCCTTTTTGCGAGTTGTCATATCGCATATATTATCACTTACTTCGGTTACGAAAACATCGGCTGCGTCTTGTATTCTTTTCTCAGCCGTATAGAGTTTCGTTTTTGCGTTTATTTCATAAACGCCTTTACCGTAAGGAGTATCCGTAAGTCCGTAAGGAGTTTTCAAATCGTCGGACACCTTAACGGAATACGAATTTGCTCCGTATGCATTCTCAAATGATGGTTGGTCTATCCAACATGTAAGTTTGGGTAAAAGGCTCACATTTCTATAATCCGGTTGAAACAAATCTTTTTCCAAAGATTTGCAACTGCAAAAGCCCACAATGACAGTCATCGCAAGCAGTATTCTCATCACTCTTTTTTGATTTGGGTGTTTTCTCATAGTATATATGATTTATGTTTGTGGTCAATGGTTTCTATGATTTCTTCTGTTATTTCGTTGATGTATCGCTCATCAAACTTTCTTCCTACTCTTATATAATTTTCTGTGAAGCCGTACATTATTCCATCTTCATTATCTGCCTCCCAAAGGATGCTTACTTTTCTGCCTTTATTTGCTTGGTAGAAGGCTTCTTTTTTTTGGTCGGAGAGCTTTTGCAATTCCATGCTTCTTCTGTGCCTTTCGCTCATGGGAACACTTTCCGGCATACCGGCTGCCGGTGTTCCTGGACGTTCGGAGTAGGTAAAGACATGCAATGCAGCCAAAGGAAGAGATGCGATAAAGTCTTTGGCTTCCGCAAAGTCCTCTGCTGTTTCATGCGGAAAGCCGACTATCACATCAGCTGCTATAAAAGCTTGCGGCATACGGAAATTTATATAATTCACTCTTTCTGCGAATAGTTCTCTGTCGTATTTGCGTCTCATCAGATGCAGTATTTTATTGCTGCCTGCTTGCAAAGGTATATGGAAATGAGGAAGAAATTTGTGTGAACGAGCACAGAAGTCCACTGTTTCTTCCGTTATGAGATTGGGTTCTATGCTTGAGATTCTGTAACGCTCTATTCCCTCTATTTTATCCAATTCACGAATAAGTTCAAGGAATGTCTCTCCGCTTTGTTTACCGAACTCACCTATGTTTACGCCCGTCAATACGACTTCTTTCTTACCTTGTTTTGCCAATTCTTCAGCACAGGCTACTGTACTTGCTATATCTCCGCTTCTGCTCCTGCCTCGCGAATACGGAATGGCACAATAGGTACAGAAATAGTCGCAACCATCTTGTATTTTAAGGAATGAGCGTGTACGATCGGAAGATGAATAAGATGGATAAAAGGAATGCATGCGGCTCATGTCGCATACATGATTTTCCACTGCCGTATCTTTCTTATGGTTTTCCACAAGTTCTATCAATTTTCTTTTATCATCATTGCCAAGTATTATATCGACACCTTCGATTTGCTCTATCTCTGAAGCTTTCAACTGAGACATGCAACCGATTACGGCAACTATTGCATCGGGATTGAGCTTATTCGCCTGCCTTATGGCGTTACGACATTTCTTTTCCGCAACCTGCGTTACGGTACAGGTATTTATGACATATACATCTGCCTTTTCTTTGAATGCAACCTGCGTATATCCTCTTTCCATAAAGCCTCCGGCAAGGAAAGAACTCTCCGCAAAATTCAGTTTGCAACCCAAAGTATGAAAGGCTATGGTTTTCATCTTATGCTCCTTTGTTTTGGTTCAACAAGTCAGCGAATTGCTGTTGGTCTATCATCTTCACGTTCAACTCTTCCGCTTTTTTTCGTTTTTGCGGTCCCATATTGTCTCCGCAAACCACATAATCCACTTTGGAAGATATGCTGCCGACAACTCTTCCCGCATTTTCTTCGATTATTCTCTTCAATTCCTCTCGTGAGAAAGAAGTGAATGTACCGCTTATCACAAAACTAAGACCTTGCAGAGCATTTCCACCGCTTTTTTCTTTCACTTCAAAGCATAAGCCACGCTCTCTCAATCTTTCAATCAAGGCAATGTTCTCAGGATTTGCGAACCAAGCCACGAGGCTTCTTGCAACGCTTTCTCCTATTTCGTCTATCTCAATGAGTTGTTCGTAAGTTGCTTGTGCCAGATTGTCGATTGTCTTATTGTATTGTGCAAGTTTTTTGGCTGTAACTTCACCCACATATCTTATTCCCAAAGCATAAAGGACTCTCTCAAACTCCACATTCTTGGATTGTTCAATTGCCCGAATGATATTGGCAGCACTTTTTTCCCGAATGGTCGCCTTATTCTCCTCCCTGCCCGATGTGATACCTATCAAATCATTTTCTCTCAAATCGTATAAGGAGGCAAAATCCTCCACAAGTCCTTTATCCAATATGGCTTTCATCTTCTCGCCACCCAAATACTCTATATTCATAGCCTTTTTGGATATGAAGTGCTGAAAACGACCGAGTATTTGAGGAGGGCAGTGGTTGTAATTAGGGCAATAGTGTGCGGCTTCTCCCTCCTGTCTTATGAGCCTTGCTCCACACACAGGACAATTCTCTATGAAGCCTATCGGTTTAGGCTCAAAAGTCTCCTGATTTTCAGACTTCAAGGAAGCATTCGATAAAACGCCCTTTTGTTCATCATGAATCGGCGTTTTATTTTTTTCTTTCGGCGTTTTATTTTTGCAAAACGGCGATTCTATTTTTCCTACTATCTTAGGAATTATTTCTCCGCCTTTTTCGATGATAACGGTATCCCCTTCGCACAAACCGAGTTTGGCAATAAAATCGGCATTATGCACACTTGCCCTCTTCACTGTCGTACCTCCGAGCCATACGGGTTCAAAAACCGCAACCGGAGTAACGACACCTGTTCTTCCGACCTGATACTCCAAAGTCAAAAGACGACTTTGAGCCTGCTCGGCTTTGAACTTAAATGCTGTAGCCCAACGAGGACTTTTTGCAGTGCTGCCTAATTTGTTCCAAAGCGAGACTTTGTTGAGTTTAATTACTATACCATCTATGTCGAAAGGCAGATTATCGCGTTCAACATCCCATTCATCAATGAAACTCATTATTTCATCAATACTTTTTGCCAAAGCCATGTAAGGAGGCACGTTAAAGCCCCAACTCTTTGCCGCTTTCAGTCTTTCGTAATGGGTTTTCATTTCTGCCAAATCATCTCCCATAAGAAAATAAAGAAAACATTCCAACTTTCTTTTGGCAACCTCCTTCGTGTCAAGGAGTTTTATGCTTCCCGAAGCAGCATTACGAGGATTGGCAAAAGGCTCTTCACCATTCTCTATTCTTTGTTTGTTGAATTGTTCAAAAGCTTTATGCGGATAAATAACCTCTCCCCTGATTTCAAACCTCTCCGGAATATTCTCTCCGTATATTTCCAAAGGCACTGTCTTTATTGTGCGTATATTATCGCTCACATCATCGCCCTGAATACCGTCTCCACGAGTTAAAGCTCTCACAAACTTTCCATTTTCATAAAGAAGGCTTATCGCAACACCGTCATATTTCAATTCGCACACCCATTCCAATTCCGTTTGCTCAGGTAATGCTTTCTCGGCTCTTGCCACAAAATCGCTTATCTCCTCTCTCGAATAAGTATTCGACAGAGACAGCATAGGGAACTCATGCTTTCCTTGAATAAAATTCTTGTTTATCTGACCGCCTACACGCTTGGTGGGAGAATTGGGACTTTGCAAGTTCGGAAACGCCTTTTCCAAATCCTCCAATTCTCTCATCAATGCATCAAACTCACTGTCCGACACAGTCGGAGCGTCCGATACATAATATTCGTACGTATAACGATTGAGCAACTGCCTCAATCGTTCCACTCTTTCCTTTGCTTCGTTAAAGCGTAGGCTCGTCATCTTTTTGTAATTCCTTCGTTATATCTTCGTCAACGATATTATCACGTCTTGCATTACGCAAAGTGTTTGCCGACAAAACATCATATTCGCGTCTGTTACGGATTATATCCATTGCCAAAAAGACCGCATTTCGGAAACTTTGAGCAGAAGCAATATTTTTACCTGCAATCTCGTATGCAGTGCCGTGAGCCGGCGATGTTCTGACAAAAGGCAATCCGGCAGTGAAGTTCACACCCTCCGTAAAGCTCATCAATTTGAAAGGAATGAGCCCTTGGTCGTGATATAATGCCATAACACCATCGAAATCTCTCATGGAGCCATTGCCGAAAAAGCCATCAGCCGGATAAGGGCCGAAAACCAATATGCCGTTATCAAAAGCCTCACGTATGGCAGGAGCAACTATGCTTTCATCTTCCGTACCTATAAGACCTCTGTCGCCTGCGTGAGGATTTAATGCCAAAACCGCAATTTTCGGCATGCGGATCCCGAAATCTCTTTTCAAGGAATTATCCATCACTTTCAGTTTTCTGAGGATAAGTTGCTTTGTTATGACTTTCGGCACCTGGGCAAGAGACAAGTGATTTGTCATGATACCGATATGAATATCATGACAAGTCATTATCATCAGGCTTTCTTCCGCACCGAACTTTTTCGTGAGATACTCCGTATGTCCGGGAAAATTGAAACTCTCACTTTGAATATTCTTTTTATTGATTGGATTGGTAACAATTGCGTCAAGCTTTCCGCTCATCAGGTCATGACAAGCATAGTCAAGGCTCAAGGCTGCCAATTTTCCGCCAATTTCCGTTGCTTGTCCTATATCTATTTTAACCTCTTCCTGAATAATGTTCAATATATTGAACTTATGCGGCTCGACTTGCTCCACCGAACGCACATTGACGAAAGGAAAATCATTTGCATTTATCAACTTCTTATGATAAGACGCCACTTTGGAAGAGCCATACAGCACAGGAGTGCAACCTTCCAACATTCTGCTATCGGAAAAGCATTTGAGCATAACCTCATAACCTATTCCGTTAATATCTCCTTGCGAAATACCGAGACGAATGCTATTCTCATCTTTATCTTTCCTCGGTCTGAAAGCCGGTTTTCTCGTATTATTTGTTTCTGTCATAATTTCAATTTCTTTTTTTGCAGTCGCTTGCGAGTGATTCCAAAAAATCAACCATCAATCTTACGCCATATCCACTCGCACCTTTGCCTGCGTAATCTCTTTTCTTATCGAACATAGCCACACCGGCTATATCTAAATGTATGTAAGGATAATCTGTGAAATGAGCGAGAAATTTGCCGGCTGTAATCATGCCTGCTTCCGCTATCCCGCAGTTTTTAATGTCCGCAATATCGGATTTAATCAACTCATCATACTCTTCCCAGAACGGAAACTCGGCTATACGTTCATAAACCGTTTCTCCGCTTTGTTTGAGCAAAGACATGTACTGTTCTGCGTTTTGTTGAATTGAGGCTATTCCGAAAGACCCAATCGCTCTGGCAGCTGCACCGGTCAAAGTCGCAGCATCAACAAGCAATTTCGGAGAAAGTCCCTTGGCATACGCCAAAGCATCTGCAAGAATCATTCTTCCCTCGGCATCGGTATTGACAACCTCAACATTAGTTCCGTCATACATATTGATTATATCCCCGCTTGCATACGCATTTCCGCAAGGACGGTTATCTGTTGCAGGGAACAAGCCGATAATGTTTATCGGCAGATAAGGCTCTTCTGTACAAGAACATGGTAGCAGCAGAAGCCGACTGGCTGTACAATCTGGAAGAGTGGAACGATATCTTTGACGAAGAGACCCGTAAGGAACTCTACAAAGAGCAGAAGTCTTCCACTACCATTGTGAAGGAGCAGAAGGTTTATCCCAATGATCCCTCTCCTGGAAATAAGCTGCCCAAAGCTGCTGCAGCTTCTCTTTACCGGTTGCCTCATTATATGCTACTGATCTCCACTGTTCCATTAAATTCATAATTGTAATACCATCCTTACATAATAATTAAATATTTGATCAT
>OQWE01000343.1_pt1 | contig 16124 bp, 10 predicted proteins | sample 1691591 | NCBI WGS metagenome assembly OQWE01 (sample SAMN03418265, study PRJEB22391) | human gut metagenome | biome: human-gut; feature: organic feature; material: feces | host: Homo sapiens | place: Tanzania | collected 2013-01
CAGTACAAGACTCAGAAGGGTACAAACCCTCAGGCTGCTCAGCAGATGGAGTCTATCTATAAGTATTGGACTTATATCGAGAAGACTCTCCGCCAGCAGACTCTCATCCAGAAGTATCAGTCGCTTCTCGCTCATTGCTTGCTCTCTAACCCTGTAGAGGCTAAGATGGCATTCAACGACGCAAACGAGGAGGCTCAGATTGAGCTCGCAGCTTTCCCATATAGCGAAATCCAGGACGACAAGGTACAGGTTTCTGAGAGCGACCTCAAGGCTAAATATGAGGAAATGAAGCCACGCTTCGAGCAGTATGTAGAGAGCCGCGATATCAAGTATATCGATATCCAGGTTAAGGCTTCTGCTGCCGACCGTGCAGCTATTCAGAAGGAGTTCAAGGGCTATGCTACAGAACTTGCAGAGGCTCAGAACCCTGGCGACGTAGTTCGCAAGAGCACTTCTTCTGTCAACTACCTCGGTATTCCTGTTCTTAAGGAGGCTTATCCTTCAGACATCGCAGCTCGTCTCGACTCTATGGCTGTTGGTCAGGTTTCAGCTCCTGTAGAGAACACCATGGACAATACTCTCAACGTTATCAAGCTCGTTGCTAAGCAGCAGTTGCCAGACTCAGTTCAGTATCGCGTAATCCAGGTTGGCGGTCAGACTACCGAAGAGGCTACAAAGCGTGCCGACTCTATCTATACCGCTCTTGCAGCAGGTGCTGACTTCGAGGCTTTGGCTAAGAAGTATGGTCAGAATGGCGAGAAGTCTTGGATGACAACACGTCAGTATCAGCATGCTCCTTCTATGGACAACGATACTAAGAACTATATCGAGAGCCTCAACAATATGAGCGTTAACGAGATTAAGAACATCAAGCTCTCTCAGGGCAACCTCGTTCTTCAGGTTCTCGACCGCAAGGCTATGGTTACTAAGTATCAGGCTGCTGTTATCAAGCGCAACGTTGACTTCTCTAAGGATACTTACCGTACAGCATACAACAAGTTCAGCTCTTTCGTAAGCGCAAACGCTACTATCGACGCTATCGAGAAGAATGCTGCTAAGTCTGGCTACAAGTTCAACGAAATCAACGATATCACAACTTCTCAGCATGGCGTAGCTAACATCCCTGCTACTCGCGACGCTCTTAAGTGGATTTTCGAGGCTAAGGAAGGTCAGGTTTCTCCTATGTATGAGTGTGGCAACAACGACCACCTCTTGCTCGTAGCTTGCACCAAGATTCATCCTATCGGCTATCGCGACCTCTCAGATGCTCAGGTTAAGGACATCGTTAAGGCTGAGGTTATCCGCGACAAGAAGGCTGAGCAGATCGAGGCTAAGCTCAAGGGCGTAAACAGCATCGCAGCTGCTAAGGCTAAGGGTGGCAAGCTCTTGGCTGTAAACCAGGTAACATTCGCAGCTCCTGTATTCGTACAGGCTACAGGTTCAAGCGAGCCTGCTCTTAGTGGTGCTGTTGCAGCTACTGCAAAGGGTAAGTTTGTTTCAGCTCCTGTAAAGGGTAACGCAGGCGTTTACCTCTTCCAGGTTCAGAACAAGAAGCAGAATGCTGCTAAGTTCAACGATGCAGAGCAGGAGGCTCGTCTCCGTCAGCGTGCTATGCAGAGCGCAAGCAACTTTATGTCTGAGCTCATCATCAAGGCTGGTGTAGTTGACAACCGCTACCTCTTCTTCTAATAGGTATCAATAATCGATAATCTTTCGCTAAGCGAAATAAAAATAATAATCCTGCAAGTATGATTACTTGCAGGATTTTTTTGCTTTATAGGCCTTGTAATTCTAGACTTTCTAGATGTTCTAGACCTTCTAGATAATCTAGATATTCTAGATATTCTAGATAAATCTAGATTATCTAGCTAATTCTAGCTATCATAAAAAAAGCTGGATGTAAGCTTTGGGAATATATCCCGCTTACATCCAGCTTTATGTTTTTATTAGCCAGCTTTATGTTTTTATTAGCCAGCTTTATGTTTTGTTTATGTGTATCTTGCTTAGTAGCTTCTTGCGATGATGACACGATACTTAGCAGGCTTACCGCTAACCATGTCGACACCTGGAGTCTGCTCGTATGCGTAAGGCACGCAACGGATAGTAGCCTGAGTCTCTTCCTTGATCTTAGCCTCAGTCTCTTCTGTACCATCCCAATGGCAAAGGAAGAAACCGCCATCCTTAACCTTCTCCTTGAACTCCTCGTAGTTCTCGCATACGTAAACGTGGTCGTCACGATATTTGCGAGCCTTCTCGAAGATGTTCTGCTGAATGTCTTCAAGCAACTGCTTTACATATTCTACGATTCCCTCTACAGGACGAGTCTCCTTTTCGAGAGTATCACGACGCATAACTTCGATTGTTCCCTCTTCGAGGTCGCGACCGCCCATAACCAAACGTACAGGCACACCCTTGAGCTCATAGTCAGCAAACTTGAAGCCAGGACGCTTGTTGTCAGCATCATCGAACTTAACGCTAATGCCAAGGCTACGCAATTCGCTAATGATAGGGTTGAGCTTCTCGGAAATAGCGCTAACCTGCTCAGGCTTGCCGATAGGAATAACGACTACCTGGATAGGAGCGAGGTGTGGAGGAAGCACAAGACCGTTATCGTCTGAGTGAGTCATGATGAGGGCGCCGATAAGACGTGTAGAAACACCCCATGATGTAGCCCATACATACTCAGGCTTGTTCTCCTTATTAAGATATGTAACGTTGAAGCTCTTAGCGAAGTTTTGACCCAAGAAGTGGCTAGTACCACTCTGAAGAGCCTTGCCATCCTGCATCATAGCCTCAATAGTATATGTGTCGAGAGCACCAGCAAAACGCTCAGTCTCGCTCTTCACACCTGTCAATACAGGCACAGCCATCCACTTCTCAGCAAAGTCGGCATAAACCTGGAGCATCTTCTGTGCTTCCTTCTCAGCCTCCTCGCGTGTAGCGTGAGCGGTATGACCTTCCTGCCACAAGAATTCAGATGTGCGGAGGAAAGGACGAGTACGCATTTCCCAACGCATTACGTTACACCATTGGTTGCACATCAAAGGCAGATCGCGCCATGAGTGAATCCAATTCTTGTATGTATTCCAGATGATAGTCTCGGATGTAGGACGAATGATGAGCTCTTCCTCAAGACGAGCTGAAGGGTCTACTTCTACGCTATTACCATCTTCGCTCGACTTCAAACGATAGTGGGTAACAACGGCACACTCCTTAGCAAAGCCCTTTACGTGTTCTGCCTCGCGGCTAAGGAATGACTTAGGGATGAGCAAAGGGAAGTAAGCATTCTGCACGCCAGTCTCCTTGAACATCTTGTCAAGCTGCTGCTGCATCTTTTCCCAGATGGCATAGCCATAAGGCTTAATCACCATACATCCGCGTACTGCCGACTGCTCAGCGAGGTCGGCCTTTACTACCAAGTCGTTGTACCATTGGCTGTAGTTATCAGCTCTTTTGGTCAATTCTTTTAGTTCTTTTGCCATTTTTATATTTTGGTTTTATTGTTTTTCATTCATCATTTCTATAACCCCTCGATAGTGAAATCTACATGTTCTTTATAGTATTTCCTACAAGACATTAGGGATTTCCCCACATCCTTTAAGGAATTATTGATTAATTTTGCCGCAAAATTACAAAAAAATGTTGGGATAAGGTAAACAATGACGAAAAAAGAATTAACTTTGCATATCCAAAGGTAAAAGAAACAAACTTTTAATCAATTTTAATAACAACAAACATGAAGAATCTTAAAATGATGACTGCAGGCCTTTGCGTTTTGGCTGTTTGCAGTTGCTCTACCAAGACTGGTACAGGAGCTTTGATTGGTACAGGAGCAGGTGCTGCTCTTGGCGCTATTATTGGTAAGATTGCAGGTAACACAGCTGTAGGTGCTGCTATTGGTGGTGCTGTAGGTGCTGGTACAGGTGCTATCATCGGTAAGCACATGGATAAGGTAGCTGCTGAAGCTGCCAAGATTGAGAGCGCAAAGGTAGAGGAAGTTACAGACGCTAACGGTTTGAAGGCTGTTAAGGCTACATTCGATTCAGGTCTTCTCTTCGCTTCAAGCAAGGCAGTTTTGAGCACAGCTTCAAAGAACGATTTGGCTAAGTTTGCTACTATGTTGAAGAACAATACTGGTTGCCAGGTAGACGTTTATGGTCATACCGACTCTACAGGTAACGATGGTATCAACAATCCTTTGAGCAACCAGCGTGCACAGAGCGTTGTTGACTACTTGGTAAGCTGCGGCGTTTCTCGTTCACAGTTCGCTAATGTTGTTGGTAAGGGTAGCAAAGAGCCTGTTGCTGACAACTCAACAGCTGCTGGTCGTCAGGCTAACCGTCGTGTAGAGCTTTATCTCTATGCAAGCAAGGCTATGATCGAGGCTGCTAACAACGGCACACTCCAGTAATACTGGGTTTTACATACTACCATGCAGGTGCAGGCGTATTAAGAAGTATGCCTGTCCCTGCATGTTTTTTCTTAATAAAAGAAACTTTTTTCTTAAGAAACATTTTTCTTAATAAAGAACTCAACTCTAAAACAACACTCGTGAAAAAGCTGAAGAATATACTGAAATGGATAGTGGCATTATTCTTTGCCTCTACTATTCTTGCTGTCGTAGCCTATCGCTTTATTCCTGTTTATTTCACCCCTTTAATGTTTATCCGTTGTATGCAAACGGGTAGTCTCACCATGCATCATCATTGGGTGCCATTAGACGAAATGTCGCCACATATGCCCGTGGCCGTGATGGCGAGCGAAGACTCAAGGTTTTTGCTACACCACGGCTTCGACTTCGATGCCATAGGCAAGGCTGCTAAGCGCAATACTAAGGGAGGAAAGAAATATGGCGCCAGCACCATCTCGCAGCAAACAGCCAAAAACGTGTTCCTTTGGCCTGGTCGTTCGTGGGTAAGAAAGGGATTTGAGGTTTATTTCACGGCCCTTATCGAGATGATGTGGAGCAAACAACGCATCATGGAGGTTTATCTCAACTCTATAGAGATGGGCGATAGGATATATGGTTTGGATGCCGTGGCAGAAAACAATTTCGGCAAGCAGGCTTCGGAATTGAGTAGAGGCGAATGTGCCTTGATAGCTGCCACTTTGCCTAATCCGCATATCTATAGTTCGAAAGATCCAAGTGCCTATATGCGCAAACGCCAAAGAGCCATTAAGGCAAATATGAGATACATTCCGTCGTTTCCTAAGGAGGGTCACGACTATAATCCAAGTACTGCCGTTGGTGGCGTGTATCATAAGAAGAATTAAACCATCAATATGGACTACAACATACAAGACATTCTCTCGCAGCTCAACGAGTCGCAACGCAAGGCCGTGGAATATCTCGACGGTCCGCAACTTGTTATTGCCGGCGCAGGCTCGGGCAAGACTCGTGTGCTTACATATAAGATAGCCTACCTCATAGCTCGTGGCTTGCAGCCATGGAGCATCCTTGCCCTTACCTTTACCAACAAGGCAGCCAAGGAGATGAAAGAGCGTATCGCCACTATCGTGGGCGAGCAGGCTGCCTTGCGACTTAATATGGGCACCTTCCACTCGGTATTTGCACGTATACTTCGTGCCGAGGCTGAGCATATAGGATATTCTTCGCAATTTACTATATATGATGAAGCCGATTCGCGTTCGCTTCTCAAGAATATCGCTAAGGAACTAAAACTCGACGACAAGCTATACAAGCCAGCTACCGTGCATAAGCATATTTCGTTGGCCAAAAACAAACTTGTGGCTCCTGAGGCTTATGCTGCCGACAACTATATTGCCGAGCGTGATGCTCGTGCGCAGATACCGCAAACAGCTGAAATATATCGCATCTATCAGCAACGACTCTTGCAGGCTAATGCCATGGACTTCGACGACTTGCTGGTACTCACTTTCCGTCTGTTGTCGGAAAACGAGGCGGTAAGGAGAAAATATGCCGAGAGGTTTGCCTATGTGCTCGTGGATGAGTATCAAGACACCAACTATGCTCAGCAACGCATACTTACTCTCCTTACTCGCGAAAACCAACGCATCTGCGTAGTTGGCGACGACTACCAAAGTATCTATGCCTTTCGTGGTGCCAATATCGACAACATCCTCGACTTCCAACATCAATATCCTAATGCTTTGCTCTTCAAGCTTGAGCGCAACTATCGTTCCACTCAAACTATTGTTGAAGCTGCCAACAGCATCATGCAGAAAAACCGTAGGCAGATACCGAAGCAAGTGTATAGCGAGAATGAGGAGGGCGACAAGATTTCGGTAATCGAGACCTATTCGGATAAGGAAGAGGCTATCGTGGTTTGCAATACCATTAAGCGATATGTGAATCGTGAGAATAGCCAATATTCCGACTTCGCTATCCTTTATCGTGCCAACGCCCTTTGTAGAAGTTTTGAGGAAGAACTGCGCAAGCAGAATATTCCGTATACCATCTTTGGCGGTCAAAGCTTCTATCAACGTAAGGAGATAAAGGATGTGATGGCATATTTCCGACTTGTAGCCAATCCTAATGACGAAGAGGCTTTCCGTCGTGTGGTCAACTATCCTGCTCGTGGCATAGGCAACACAACAATTCAGAAACTTGCTTCGGCTGCCGTAGAACATGGCGTTAGCTTCTGGCGCTTGTTGGAAAATCCTGCGCTCTATAAGCTTGATGTCAACAAGGGTACACTCACCAAGCTCGACCGCTTTAAGCAGCTTATAGATAGTTTTGTAGCTGAGGTCAACGTTACCGACGCCTACACTCTTGGCAAGGATATCCTCAAGAATAGCGGCATCATGGCAGACCTTGCTGCCGACGTGACGGTAGAGGGCGAAACTCGTCGTGAGAATATCGACGCCTTCATTTCTTCTATCCACGACTTCGTAGAGGCTCAACGCGAAGAGGGTAGGGAGAATGATATTTATCTCTCTAACTATCTGCAAGAGGTGTCGTTGCTTACCGACCTTGAGAGCGACGAAGATGGCGATACTCAAAATCGTGTGTCGCTCATGACGGTTCATGCCGCCAAGGGATTGGAGTTTAATACCGTCTTTATCGTTGGCGTAGAAGATTCCATCTTCCCAAGCCAAATGAGTATGGACTCTCCACGCGGTCTTGAAGAGGAGCGACGACTGATGTACGTAGCCATGACTCGTGCCGAGAAGCATTGCTATATCACACACGTGAAGTCACGCTTCCGCTATGGTCGTGCTGAGTTTATGAACCCAAGCATGTTCCTGCGCGAGATTAGTTCTAAGTATGTATCTATGCAGAATCAGTCTATGGGTGAGTCGTCACGCGGTTCTCGTTGGGGCGAGTCATCACGTAGCTCTCGTTGGGGTGGCGACAACTACGAGTCTAATACTCCTTATCGTGGAGCTCATGGGTGGGATAGCGATACTCCTCATTTTGGTCGCGGCATGCAAAACAATCGTCCTGTTGCCGACCGCTTTGTTGCCGACCCTAAGCCGAAGATTACTCGTGGCAATAGAAGTGAAGAGGCTGTAGACCCATTCTCAGATGGGTTTAAGCAATTGCTTGCTGCAAGTGGTGGCAACTTTAAGTGTGTGTCGGAAGCCATGACAAAAGGCGGACGTCAAATGCCGTCGGCATCTTCTTTAGGCTCTTCGCTATCGTCGGCTGGCATGTCTACTTCATCTACTTCCGCAAGTTCTCAGTCGTCAGCTTCTGCTTGTTCGCTTCGTACAGGCAACGTCATCGAGCATTTGCGCTTCGGTATTGGCAGGGTGCTTAATGTAGAAGGTTCGGGCGAGAATACTAAGGCAACCGTAGAATTTGAAAACGTAGGTACCAAACAGCTACTCCTAAAGTTTGCCAAGTTCAGAATCTTGGAGTAATCGAATGGCTAATTACGAGTAGTCGTGTTGCTAATTTCGATTAGTCGATTTGCTAATTTCGAGTATTCGAATTGCAAATTACGAGTATTCGAATTGCAAATCATGAGTAATCGAGTTGCTAATATTTGAATATGTGGGAAAAGATTAAATAGTACCCAGCCAGGAAGACAAAACTAAAACGCCCTGCAAAGGCTAAAGTGCTTATCAGCCTTGATAACACTTTTCCCTTGCAGGGCGAATTGTTTATTGGGATTGAAGGAATATTTCTTCTTAACAAGTAGGATTATTTCTTCTTAGCAAGTAGGAATATTTCTTCTTACCAAGTAGGATTATTTCTTCTTAGCAAGTTCGATAACAGCCTTACCCTGCTTGTTGCTAAGGATGAGGTTGCCATTCTCGTCGATGCTGAAAGAGTTTACTTTCTCCAACGCACCAAGAACAATCTGCTCGTTTGTCATGTCTGCGCACAACATCTGTGTGCATCCCATCTTTGAGAGATCGAGCTTGTTGTCCTTTATTTCCATGGTTCCTGTCAGATTGTTGCAACCTGTGCAGCCATAAACATTCTTTTTGTCTACCTCAAAACCGAGGAATGGAATCTCGTCGCCAGCACTCTTGTTGATAGCTGTGCCATTAACTTTCTCAATTGTCCATTCGCCATTAAGGTCGGCTGACGATGCTACTTGCTTTGATGAGCTGCAAGCACTTGCCATTACTGCAGTCATAGCGATAATGAAAATGTTTTTCTTCATGTTACAAATTTTGGTTGTTTTAAAAAATAATATATCTCATTTACCTTTTTACTCTTTTTTACCTTTTTACTCTTTTTTACCTTTTTACTCATTTACCTTTTTACTCATTTACCTTTTTACCTTTCTTACTCTTCCTTCTTCCGTTGAAGTCTTTCTTTAGTATGAAGCCCAGACCTTGGGTGTTTAGACTATTGCGAGTGAAGTAGCGGTCGTTAGACTGGTTGTACACACGCACGGCAAGGTTGCCGTTAGGGAAGAGAAGATAGCGAAGGTCGAAGTCGCCGATGAAACTTTGTGTGGCATTAGCGTTGTCGCGATAGCCAAACTGACCGTTAAAGAGCAGACGATTGTTGAGCAGTCTACCGCTCAGCAGTCCCTCGTATTCGGCGTTGTTCCATCCTTCGTCGCCTGTAGAGATGTTGGCTCCAAAGTTCCAGTTGTTGTTATTGATAACCGTTCCCAATAGCGAGTTTATCTGCTGACTTATCTGTCCGCTCAATATACTCTGCATAGCTAACGTAGTCTGGCTTTGTGCTTCACCTTCGGCATTTGCGTTGTTGTTGCCCTGCGAATAGAATCTTCCTACAGCAAGCAAGTAGATAACCTGTTGGTTCATCTCCTCCTCGCTATTTATGAGGTTGTATATCATCTGCTTGGCGTCGCTACTAACTGTTGGCATGTCGAGTCCGAAGTCAACCTTTGGCTGATTAGGCGTTCCTGTAATGTTCATGAGGCAGTTCACGCGGATGTTGTTGCTCGTAAACGAGCGACCCAACTGCAAGTCTGATAGGCTCACAGAGTTTACAGGATACATCGCCTTGAGGTTCAATATTGCATCATACGGATTGCCACCAAAAGCAATTGTGCCGCCAGGCATGAATTCAAAATCCTTGTGCAAGGCATTCTGAATGGTAAGTTTATATACGCCACTCTCCACCAAGTAGTTGCCATAGAGGTCGAAAGAGCCCTTATTATAATATGTGGCGCGAATAACGCCCGAACCGCGCAAGTCGATAAAGTCGCCACTTGTGTTGTCCATTATCAAGCGTATTGTTGCCGTAGGTTGCGTATGCACCAAGAAGTTTAGACGTATGTCGGAAGGCATATCAGCCAAGGTCTTCAATCCTTGTGGCAGATTAATCTTCGTGCCTTGTAGTTGCATAGAATCTCTATCCGCCCAGTTTATAAACTCTTGCGACTTTATGGCGTCAGGACTCGAAACATTATATGTTACGATAGAACCCGCATTAGGCACCACGTCGATATCCATCACCACTTCGCCACTACGTCCGCGTATGTTGCATTGACCCGTGGCATAGGCTGTGCCATAGAATGTGCTACCGTCTGAGCCGTCGAAGTTGTATGCTAAGAGGTTGTTGGCTTTCACTCCGATATCGTAGGTAAGGCGAGAGAGATGATCATGATGCAAGCTTCCTGTCACCACGCCTGTGTTGCCTCTATGGTCGATAATGGTGTCGCCAGGCAACAGGATTTCGTTCTCCAATAGTCGCACATGAGCATTATTGAATGAATACTCCGTGTTCAAACTTGAGATACCAATCTTGCCAGCTATATCGAGGTCGCCCGTGAGGTTTAGCGCACTTAGCGAGCCCCATAGTCTCACGTCGCCATTAGCATTAACGTCGCATTTATCCATAAAGCTACTACAGAAGCTAAGCATGAATTCTGCCCTTGTGTTGTGGGCAGAAATGCCGAGGTCTATATAGTTGCGCTTTGGCGATACATAGCCATTAATGTCTGTATGTCTGCCACCTTCGTCTTTAGCTTTGGCGTTGATGTCTATCTGCTCCTGCTCGTTGTTCCAAGCCACGTCGGCATATAGAGTTCCCATTCTTCCTTCTTCGAAAGTGAACTTATTTACCGTAAGGTTAGCCTTGGCATGAGGTGTGCCAAAGATGCCTGAGACAAAAGCCTTGCCCGAAGCTAAGCCGTCGAACTCTACAGCATGGAAGTTGACGAGGTTAAGGATATAAGCCACATCAACATCCTTCAAGTCTACCGTTAGCGAATCAGAATTATCTTCCGTAGCCAGACCGTTGATATGAATATGCTGGTCTTCATGCTCTATAGCGAAGTTCTCTATCTCAATATGTTTTGGCGAATAGGTGAGGGTAGAGCTCATGATATTCCAGTTTGTGTCGTCTATCATCATCTGCGATGGCATGATATTTACAACTGCCTTCACCTTGCCTTCTTCGTTGCGTGAGAATTGAGCGTTGGCATTCATGTTGCCCTTTATGTGCAACTTGCTATGATTGTCGAAGTTGAGAGCTGCCGAAAGCTTATTGTTGGCAGCCATGGCGTTGAGAGCGTATTCAGCCTTGTTGCCGTTGCTCAACACTTTCTTTGCTTTAAGAATAGCGTTAAGAGCATCTGCCGGCGTTGATACAGAAAGCGATATGTCGGCATAATCTTGGTCGCTAATGCTCAGTTGTGGCACAGACGCCTGTATGCTTAGTTCCGACTGCAGACTATTCATATATCCGTCTATACGCGCAGGCTTCTTTAATGCTACAGGCACATTCAATAGCCGTTGCAGAGGTTCGGTATTCATGATGTCGGCATAGAACAGCATTCGGCAGTCAGGCGCCTTGCGAGTTCTGATAGGTGTGAGCTGCTGTATGCTTGGTAATTTCTCTGCCACCAGATTCTCTACATATTGTATGAGGTCGGCTATATGGAATTGTCCTGTTATGCCAACGTTTGCAAAGTCGGAATTTAGTGTTATGGTATGTCGCTCATCGTTGTAACGTGATGATAGCGATACGTTTCTAATATTATAAGTATCTTCGGCAGTAGCCATGCTGAAGTTGCTAATAGTAATATTACCATTTGCATTATCAACGTTGGTACCTGCAAAGTCGGCATCCACATTTGCTGCGAAGCATGCGTCGCCCCATTTGTCTGTCAGTCCTAATGCCTTTGGACAGATGTTGCCCAACTGCAACAGCAAATCTGCCTTTGGATGATCGGTAGCGAAGGTGCCGTTGGCATTTAGCTTTATGTTATCGTCGTTGATAGCAAGCTGTCCGCTTATGTTGTTGCCATCAAGTTTTCCGTCGATATTGATGTTGGAATATACATAGCCGTTGTATTGAAATTTGCCGATATTGCCATTAGCCGTCAGCTGCTGTATCTTGCCAAGAATGCCTTTACGAGCCTTGCCATTACCAGTATTTTTAGCTTCGTTTTGCAACATGGCAGTAACTTTAATTTCTGTTGCCAATATGCCGAGCTTGTCGTTGTCGAGAATTTCAGCAAGGTTGCAATCGTTGGTGCTTACAGATAGCGACAATTTTCTATCTTCCTTTCCTCCGTCAATCTTTAGCGAGCCTGCACTCGTCTTGAGATTGCCGTTGGCAGATATGTCGTTACCCTTACCGCCAATAGAGCCCACGAAAGCTATATCGCCAAGGTTGGCGAGTGGGGTAGGCATAGCCTTGTTAGGGTTGAAGGCTTTTAGAACCTTGTCTATAGTAGTATTGCCAACCTTCAGCAGGGCTATATTCGCAATCCATTTTGGCGAATCAAAACCATTACTTAGCGAACCGTCAGCACTAAGTTTTGTTGAGCCGTTGTCGGTATCAATCTCCAAACGGGCAACTTTCATGCTTGTTCCAGTTCCTGATATTGACGTCGAAATGTTTATGGTATTTGCAAGTTTTGCAAGCTCCGGAACCACGGCTGCCAAGTCGGGCAGGTATACATGGCTATGCTCCATCTCGGCTTCATATTGTAGCGATGGCAATAGCGACTTGCTATCCTTGGCATCGTAAGTAGCTACTGCTTTATCTACATTGATTTCAGACTTTGGCAAAGCAATATATAGCTTGTCGATTTCTGCTTTCTTCTTACTTGCTATAGCTCTAAGTTTGAAATCACGAAGTTGAAGTCCTGATTTGTCTTTCAAGGCTAACTTCTTGATATTTAGATTTATAGAATCGTTAGTAAGTCTATTCAAAATGATATGCGCACTTATATCGCTAAGGTCGATATGCTTTAGCGATGTTAGTCGGTAGTCGGGAGAATCAAGCTGGTTGTATCTCACCTTGCCATGGCGTATCACCAACGAGCCAATTTCAAGATTCAAAGGCTTCTTGGTCTTCGTGGTATCCTTAGAAGCTAAGGCGTCGATGATGAATTGAAGGTTGGTATTTGACTTCTCGTCCTTGCGATAAATGTTGGCGTCAAGGCCGAAAATCTGTGCCGACGATATTGTGATGCCACCCTTTGCAAGGTCTGTAAATGATATCTTTGCCGAAAGGCGAGTGGCTGTCAATAGCTTTTTGTTAGCCTGGTCGTCTATGCGTACATTATCTATAATAACACGGTTGAGCAATCCAAGGTCTATGCGACCGATGCTCACCTTGGTGTCGAGAGCATTACCGATGAAATTGGCTGTTTGGCTACCAACGAAGGCTTGTACTGCCGGAATATTCAGCAGCACTACGATACTAAGATACAGAGCGCAGAGTGTCCATATCGTGGCGTTTATTATAGTCTTCAGTCTTTTCATTTGTAAACACCATTTTACAAATTGTGGTCAATAATTTTGCAAATGGTCTACAAAATTACAAATTTACTTGTTTACGAGCAACAAACGACGTTATTTTTATCACTTTTTCCTATTTATTCTGTAATTTTGCAGCTATCAAGCATAGAGAATAATAATTATTCCTTATTAATATATAGTTATGATCAGAAATTTTGAGACGCACAAGGGATTAGACATTTCGCTCGTAGGTCAGGCCGAAAAGCGAAAGGCTGTTGTGTCGCCTATTGGTGACTTTGCCCTTGTTCCCGACGACTTTGCCGGTGTTGTCCCCAAGGTTGTTGTTAAGGAGGGTGAAAAGGTGTTGGCAGGCGACGCTTTATTTGTCAACAAGAATTTCCCTGAGGTGAAATTTGCTTCTCCTGTCAGCGGTACCGTTAGTGCCGTTGTTCGTGGCGACCGCCGCAAAGTGATGAGTATTAAAGTTACTGCCGACGCAGAGCAGCAGTATCGTGACTTCGGTAAGCTTGACTTGGCTTCTGCCGACGCACAGAAGGTAAAAGATTCGTTACTTGAAGCAGGCTTGTTTGGTTATATCAACCAGCTGCCTTTTGCTGTTTCTACAACACCTGACACAAATCCTAAGGCTATCTTTGTTTCAGCATTCCGCGACATGCCTTTGGCCGCCGACTTTGAGTATGAGCTCGAAGGACAGGAGGCAGACTTCCAGGCTGGTATCTCGGCTCTTGCTAAGATTGCTAACGTGAATGTTGGTATTGGCAAGAACAGCAGCAACAAACTTTGGGATGGTTTGAAGGATGCTCAGGTTAATCGCTTCGTAGGTCCTTGTCCTGCTGCCAACGTTGGTGTGCAGATTAATCATATTGACCCAGTAAACAAGGGGGAAGTGGTTTGGACTGTCGACCCTGTAGCTGTATTGTTTATCGGACGTTTGGTTAACAACGGACGTGTAGACCTTACTCGCTTGGTTGCTGTAGCAGGTGCAGAAATCAAAACTCCTGAATATGCAGAAGCCTTGGTAGGTACACCTTTGTGTATGATACTTAAAGGAAAACTTAAACGCGAGAATGGTATCAGAATTATTAATGGCAATCCTTTGACAGGTCGTAAGGCTACTGCTGACGACTTCCTTGGTGCTCATACTTCTGAGGTTTGCGTTATCCCTGAGGGCAACGATGCTGACGAGATGTTTGGCTGGATAATGCCACGTCTAAATCAGTTCTCGGCTAATCATAGCTACTTCTCATGGCTCTTCGGAAAGCGCAACTACAATATCGATGCACGTATCAAGGGTGGTGACGAAAATACAATTTGGCCTCATGAATCCAAGTTGCAATATGGACACAATGGTTCGTATGTAAGCAAGGACAATAATGTAGTGGTTAACACATACGCCTGCGGACCAGAACTTACCTTGCAATATACTCCTGTTTCTTATAGGGAACGTGTAGACGGTATAGGAACTCTCTGTCATGAGTTTTCTCACTGTTTGGGTTATCCAGACTTGTATGATACTGGTAATGGTGGAAATTTCGGAATGGGTGACTTCGACCTGATGTGTTCCGGAAGTTATAATGGTGAAAGCTTCTGTCCTCCTAACTATTCTGCTTATGAAAAATGGTTTGCAGGCTGGATAACTCCCACTGTACTGGATAAACCAGCATCTGTAAAAGGTATGCAGGCACAGGATGTGAAGTATGGACAGGCATTTGTTGTCTATAATGACAACAACAAGAACGAGTATTATCTCATCGAAAACAGACAGCAGAACGTAGGTATCTGGGATAATCTGTTGCCAGCCAGTGGTATGATGATTACCCATGTGGACTACGACAAGAATATCTGGGAGCTCAACAATGTCAACACCTTTGTCAATTATAGCAACCAGCATGGCCCAGAATATGCTTATCTTGACAACGATCATCAGCGCCTTACTATCTTCCATGCTGACAACGAAGAGGGTTCTTCTGCAGACTCGCAGGCTGGTGACCTGTATCCATACAAAGACAACAACAGTCTTACCGACACCTCTTCGCCTGCTGCTACCATCTATCAGGGCGGAACAACCATGGGCAAGCCTATCACCAATATTACCCAAAATGAGGATGGAAGCATCGACTTCGACTTCATGGGTGGCAGTAACGACAACATCATCTCGGGTATTCACTTCGTAGAGAATGATGAGGTGCCATCTTATGGTCAGGGTGTTTATTCCTTGGACGGCCGTTATTTCGGTTCTTCCGTCAAAGGTCTCGGCAAAGGCATATATATCGTGAACGGTAAGAAGATTGTCAAATAATGTATGAAACAGAGAAATCTTATATTGCTTTTCTGTGCAGTCCTGTTGGTGGCAGGCTGTACGGAAAAGAAACAAAATCACATGAAGTCGCCCGACTTTGAAGCAAGTCAAGTACTTAAGGACTCCATGCCGGAACCTGTTAAGTTGGACAACGACCAGCTCTCTGAAGCAGGTACCGTCGTTCCTTACTTCCCAGGAGGCTTGAACGCCATGCGTGCCTTTGTTGCCAAGCATGTGCGTTATCCTGAGGCTGCCCGCACGTTGAAAAAGGAAGGCAGGGTTATCATTTCAGCTCAGGTAGACACCAAGGGCAATCTCTCTCAATACAAGGTGATGATGAGCGACGACCCTCTTTTCGACAAGGAGGCTTTGAGAGTAGTAAAGCTGATATAATTTTGCTTTAGACGCTGTTTGCAGCAACTCGGCTTTGGGTGTAGGAATAATGTAAGAAACCTCCTGTGCACGACTCCCTGTTGTACCAACAGCACCAAGAGTCATGGTCAGCAAGCCGATACCAAACTGCTTCATTAAGTGTCCCATAATGTTTGATTAATACTAATAAATTCTGCAACACTAAAAATTATTTTTAAGAATAATTACCTGAACCAACAATAGGTTTGCCAGGGGGTGCCAAATCAGAAGACTCACTTAACTCAGTGTTGCAATAAAAATCAAGTAACTCTTCTATAGA
>OQWE01000344.1_pt1 | contig 16119 bp, 14 predicted proteins | sample 1691591 | NCBI WGS metagenome assembly OQWE01 (sample SAMN03418265, study PRJEB22391) | human gut metagenome | biome: human-gut; feature: organic feature; material: feces | host: Homo sapiens | place: Tanzania | collected 2013-01
TTATATGATAACCATGGTAACAAGCGTATGAATAGTAGTGGTTCGTATTGTGGTGCCCCAAACTTCCCTAAGAGTTCTGAATATAAGGTGTTCTTCCGTGGTGGAGCAGACGTGTCTACAGAGAAAACTAGAACAGAATGTGTGAATGGCATAAGAATGTTGCCACAGTTCTTCTGGCTTAAAGGTTCATACATAGCAAAAAAATTACAAGAAATTCCATATATTTAAAGTATGCCAAAAAGAAATGATAATAAGATAAAGGTTGTTGAATTATTTGCAGGTGTTGGAGGCTTCCGTATTGGATTGGAAGGTGCTTCCGATGCCTATGATACTATTTGGAACAACCAATGGGAACCTTCGACGGTGCACCAAGATGCATCACTTGTATATAGAGCACGATTTGGTTCAAAAGGACATTGTAACAAAGATATAAATACTGTTCCTACTGATGAAATCCCCAACCATGATCTTTTAGTTGGTGGTTTCCCATGTCAAGATTATTCCGTTGCTTCGACCCTTAGCCGTTCTGGTGGTATTGAGGGTAAGAAAGGTGTGCTTTGGTGGCAAATTTATCGTATTCTTAATGAGAAAGGTGAAAACCGCCCAAATTACATTTTCTTTGAGAATGTAGACCGTCTTCTTGGTTCTCCTGCTAAACAACGTGGTCGTGATTTTGCTATTATACTTGCGTCTCTTGCTGACCTTGGATATGTTGTAGAATGGCGTGTTATTAATGCTGCTGAATATGGAATGCCACAGCGTCGTAGGCGTACATATATTGTGGGATATCGTGAAGGTTCTTACGTTTCAAATAAAGTGCAAGATTTGAAAGATTGGACACTTTATGAAGGCGTATTAGCAAAGGCTTTTCCTTTTAAACCAAAGGATAACACTTTTTCAGAATTTGAAATAGAAGGTACGATTAAAGAGGTTTCTGACAACTTCAATAAAGATGGTAAGAATAGTCCATTTGGTTCTGCCGGAATTATGCGTAATCGTTGTGTCTATTCAGTAAATGCAGAAGCCGTATATGATGGTCCGTCTATGACTCTTGGAGGAAATGTGGTTGATGAATCCTTAGTACCTGAAGAATTCTTTATTCCTGAGGAAGAGGTTGCAAAATGGGAATATGAGAAGGGGGCAAAGAAAATAGAACGAACTTCTAAAGAAGGTTTCAAATATACATTTTCTGAAGGCGGAATGGCGTTTCCTGATTCCTTGGATAAGCCATCTCGAACTATTATTACAGGTGAAGGAGGTTCGGCTGCATCACGTTTTAAACACGTGATACTTACCCCTTCTGGTCGTTATCGTCGTTTGATACCAATCGAGTTGGAACGTCTGAATATGTTCCCCGATAATCACACATGTCATCCTGATGTTACCGATGGTCGTAGAGCTTTTTTAATGGGAAATGCGTTGGTGTGTGGCATAGTGCAGCAGATAGGTAAGAGCCTCTATCGCTTTATTTATGATAAAGAGCCTGTATCTACTCATCCGATAGATATTAAACGCGATGCACAGCCTAAGCTAAATCTTGACTTGTTCTCTGAGTTAGAACCTCAGTTGAAAATAAACAAGCCAAAGAAGAATTATACCTTGGATATGACCAAGAATCTTTTAATTGGTTTTGTGAAAGAAGATAATAAGGATTATTTCCTTGATGGAGGTCAGACAAAGATTTACTATACAGGCAAAACAAAGTCATTCCCGTCAACTATAGCCCTTAATAAACTCTTCTATTTCATGCCCTATATCAAGGGTAAAGGAGTGAAGGATTTGTATCTTATTCGTATTGCTCGTATTGGTAACAAAGCAGAGATTCATCCTGAGACTGAAGATAGAGAACCTCGTCTTGTGTTTGAGTTGGAATATCTTGAAAGTTTGCCTAATTATGTAGTGATTAAGCCCAATATCTTTAACACGTATCGAGATACCGTGTTAGGAAAAGTGATGGGTGAAATCATTTGATACAATGAGAATAAATCGAAATCTTTATTGTTCGCTTATGATAAAACGAACACATTGATTAGACGATATCATTAGTGTCCCAATTTTAACGGGACACTAATGATTGGCAGAAGCAAATGTCGTTTTCGCAATAGGCTTACTCAATTAATTCAAAGAGCGATAAGTCCACTTTAACGGGACAGTAATGAATACACATAAATAAAAACATTATTGATTACACCAACTTTTACAATGGTACTATAAAAACACTATTGTCATGAATAAATATTCATATATGCTGTTTAAATATTGCTTATGCAAATTGATTCCTAGTTGGAGTTTTTGGCTGTTTGTATTATTTATAGTATGTTCCTATTTGTCTGCAATGTTTCAGTCAACAATAACGCCAAACGAATCAAAGCACTTGTATTCCTGTTTGACTGTTTTTTCAAATGTTAGTTTTGGCTATATTGCAGGCCATATTTTTTATATTGTTTCTGACTTTATTCCCAAAAATAAGTCTGAATTTCAAGCTGTGCAGAAGATATTATTTGCAGAATATGAAATATTAATGTCATCCATCGTTTTTGAACTCTATAAGCTTGGCGAGCCTGTAGACGAAGAAGAACAAGATTATGAAATGCGTAATAAAAAGTTTGTCATTATGCTTTGTGAAAAGAATCCTTATGAACAATGTAAAGATGAATGTATAAGAATCATGTCTTATTGGAAGATTAGTAATGCTTTTGTTGATATTACTAATACATTTAAGAAAAGTAGTTCTGTTTATTTCGACTTATTATTGGAATCACAAAGTAAATATTTGTCTTATGATGAATTGGAAAGTATAACCAAGATGAAACGATGTTTATCTTTGGACTTTGCAGTGTATAAAAATGGATACTTCTCTGCAACATTAGCCCAAATAAACGATGCATTTAATGATTTAAATAAGAGTAAAGAATCGATTGTACATCAATTAAAGCAGAAATCCAATTTTTGTGTTGATCAAGAACTTGCCCTAAAAATTCAGATGTTATAAAATAAATATATGAGAGGTATATGTCCAATTACAAAATGTGAAGATGATATTAGAAAATCCCACATTTACCCAAAATTTCTTTGGAAACACCTAAAACGAACAGGTGGTACTGTTTTCCGTTCCGTAGACCAACCTACAAAAGAGTTGCAAAATGGTCTTATATTAAATCTTTTAGGAAGTAAAGCCGAACAGATGTTTTCAAAACGTGAAATGTGGTTTGAAAAAAATCTGTTTACTCCATATGTAAGTCAAAAGTTGTATAATCAAAAACTCAACTATACAGAGGATTTGTATTACTTTGCAATTTCGTTATTATGGAGAGTGTTATACATTCATCAAAACAGCATAAATAGGGATGATTTGAAGACTATATGCTTAGAAGCATTAGAAGACTGGCGTTCGTATCTAAATCAAGAAACTAAATTACCACGAATTTTTTCTAATATATACATTATGCCTGTGAGTCCTAAGTTATTGTCATTACCTTACGGATGTTACGATATTGATTCGTATCTTATGCGAGAATTCGATGATAATGTTATGTATGCCCTAAAATCAAAGGATAGTGCTATCTTTTGCAAAATACCCCATTTTATTATATGGGGACAACTTGTAAGAGAAGACCAATCAATAAATTATGGTCTGAAGATTAATCCTTGCGGAGGAAAATTTGACTTTAAAAAGTTTAGTATAGGATATGGTCTAATTAGAAATCACATTTATCACCAAATCGAAATTTCAGCAAAAGAAGCGGAAAGGGTTTCGAAAAGATTGTCTGAAAAATCTCAAAAATCAATGTTAAAAAGGTTCAAGGATAATATTGATCATATAAAAGGTTCCGAGATGGGTAACCTTCTCTTGGAGAGAACTCATTAAATAAGCTAGAAGACGCATTGCCCATAGCGGATAGTGCGTCTTCTAGCATGATAGTCAAAATAACTTTAGGATAGCAATAAGTTGAAATATTAAGCATACGCATTTATTCGTTAACTCTGTCCAATTAATTAGTGCTATTGAACTAATGTTGAATCTTTTTTGAATGACGCTATATATCTGATGCGTAAATGTTTGTAACTTATTGATAATGATCATTTTTGATCACAAAAGTCAAAGATTGATCTTTTCGGGTTCGCTTAAGTTTTTTGATATACTTTTGTGCCCGAATATGGAATATCAGAAACCGAAAACATATTATCAATCGAAGACAAATGACTTTGTTCTTGCTCATGGCGATTGCTTCAAACTCCTCAAAGAGTTTGACTTCAAGTTCGACATGATATTTGCCGACCCTCCTTATTTTCTCTCCAATGGCGGTATATCATTGCAGAGCGGAAAAGTAGTATGTGTGGACAAAGGCGATTGGGATAAGGGCAAGTCGCAGGAGGATATGATGGATTTCAATATGGAGTGGCTGCGACTGTGTCGTGACAAGTTGAAAGACAATGGTACTATATGGATTAGCGGAACATATCACAATATCTTTTCTGTGGCTAACTGTCTGACTGCTCTTGGCTATAAGATTCTGAACGTGATAACATGGCAGAAGACGAATCCTCCTGCCAATATATCGTGTCGTTTCTTCACGTATTCAACGGAATTTGTAATCTGGGCACGAAAGAAGCAGAAGGTTGCCCATAAGTTCAACTATGGCCTGATGAAAGAACTGAACGATGGCAAGCAAATGACCGATGTGTGGCGTATGCCGGCTATAGGCACTTGGGAAAAGACTTGTGGCAAACATCCTACGCAAAAGCCCTTGCGTCTGCTCGTGCGTATGATACTTGCGTCAACCAATCAAGGCGATTGGATACTCGACCCTTTCAGCGGAAGCTCTACAACAGGCATTGCAGCCAACTTGTGTGGCAGACGATTTGCAGGACTGGAGCAGGAAGAGAAGTTCTGCCGACTAAGCATGGCACGGCGAGAGGAAATAGAAAACCTGACAAGCTACGACCGGCTCGTCAAGCATATCGACGACTTGCAAGCTCTGCAAGATTGCAATGTGGTGAACGTTAACGACAGCGAGTGCATACAAATGCCATTTTAAGCAGAATCGTTCATTGAGAATGAATGATTATCTATAAAATCGTTCATTCGCAATGAACGATTTTTGTGTTATGGCTTGCTTCTTATCAATATTATTTCTATCTTTGCAGAAGATAGGCTGCACCTCTGCATAACATTCAAGCGAGCTTGATGTTCTGCTCTCGGTTTGCACTATCTTTGCAAAAGATAATATTATATGTATGAAGGACTTACTGAAGCAAATAATACTTGAGCAGCAGGATGTGTTGCAAGCTCAGAATAAGCGTTATGTACAACGTTATATAGCTGACGAATGGCTCACAACCACCGAGATACTCATTATTTCGGGTATACGTCGTTGTGGAAAGTCGGTATTGGTGCAACAGATTAGAGACCGGCTTGAAGAGAAAGACTTTTATTTCAACTTTGATGATGAGCGCCTTGCGAGTTTCAAATTGGAGGATTTTCAGAAACTTCAAGAGTGTTTTGTTGAACTTTTTGGCGAACAGCACACCTATTATTTCGACGAGATACAGAACATTGAAGGTTGGGAGCGCTTTGTGCGTCGTTTGTACAATGCGGGCAACAAGGTTGTTATAACCGGTTCGAATGCCCGTATGCTGAGTCGTGAACTTGGTACTCATCTTACTGGGCGCTATATACAGGTAGAGATTTATCCGTTTTCGTTTGGCGAATATCTGCTAATGCAAGGAGTGGCTGTAACGGCAAAAACTATGTATACCACAGCTGGTCGTGCGTCGATAATGAATAATTTTGCAGGCTATTTGACAAGTGGCGGTTTCCCGAAATATCTTCAGGATGGTTCGATGGCTTATCTGTCGTCATTGTACGAGAGTATCATATATCGTGACATTCTTACACGCAACGGATTGACCAATGAAAAGGAAATGCTGGAGCTTATGTTCTATCTTGCAAGCAATGCTACAAAGCGGATTACATATTCGTCGCTGGGCAAGATAGTGGGAATACAGCATCCTGATACAATAAAAAACTATCTTGAGTATATACAGCAGACATACCTTATATTCCAGTTGTTCAGATATGATCCTTCAGTGAAGAAGCAAATGTCAAATCCGAAGAAAATTTATTTTGTGGACAATGCTATAATCAGTCGCATAGGCTTCAATGCTACAGAAAACAAGGGCGTGTTTCTGGAAAACATGGTTTTTGTGGAGTTGAAACGACGTGGGCTGGATGTCTATTATTATTCTGACAAAAAAGAGTGTGATTTTATTGTCAGGCAGGGAATACGCATAACTGATGCTTATCAGGTTACATTGAATATGTCATCGCCTCAAACACGAGAGCGCGAGATTGCAGGAGTGAGAGAGGCAATGCAGGCTTACTCGCTGTCGAAGGGATATATCATCACTTTTGAAGGAAAAGAAACTATTACTTTTGAAGACAATACTGTTGTCGAGGTGATTCCTGCATGGGAATGGATGTTGCAATACGACCCTGCTAAAGCGTAATGTCGCTACTGCATATTGCTTAATGCAGTATATATACACGAAAAAGCCCTCTTGTCTTTCAGCATGCTGAAGGCAAGAGGGCTATATTTATTTGGTTGGTTTTGTCGAAATGTCGTTGCTACGCGGTCGGCGGCTTAGAAGGGCAAATCGTCTTCTGAGCTCTGCTCGGCTGCGGGTGCTGCAGGCTGTGCTGCGGGCTGAACGGGTGCTGCGGGCTGTGCAGGAGCCGGACCGAAAGCTGCGCCTGGAACAACGCCGGGCTGCATGCCTACTGCTGCGGGATCAACCTGACGCACGTCGAAAGCACGGATGCTGTTAAACCAGCGTCCGTTGTACTCGTGAGCGTCGATGTCGAACGATACGTTCACTTCCTGACCCAACTGTATGTTGAAACGGCTGATGCGGTCGGCACCGAATACGCTGAACACCATCTTCTTTGGATAAGCGTCGTGAGTCTCGATGACGTAATCCTGCGCCTTCCATTCACCACGTGCTGAAACACCGCTTTTCGGTTCCATTACGGCGATAACTTTTCCTTGAATCTCCATTTGTCTTTGATTGTATTTAATGTGTTATTATTGCGTAGTATATATTTAATCGGAGTGCGAAATTAATAAAATTGTTCAAGATAGAAAAACTTTTGTTGTAGTTTTTATTTTTGGTGTTGCTTTTTAAGCAATTTTCATTACCTTTGTAGCCAAAACAATAATATAAAAACATACGAACAATGCAATTCACATTATCAAGCGGAACGCTAAATGCGCGACTTCAGACCCTCGTTAGGGTTATCGGTGGCAAGAACGCCATAAGTATATTGGACTGTTTCCTTTTCGAGGTTGCCAACAACACCCTCACCGTCACTGCAAGTGACTCGGAGAATGTGATGCAGGCCACTATAGAACTCGACGAGTGCACAGGCGAGGGACGCTTCGCTCTGCCTAATCATACCATTCTCAACGCTGTGAAGGAGCTGCCCGAGCAGCCGCTTCAGATGACTATCGACGACCAGAGTCTGTCGGTGGTTGTCGACTATCAGAACGGTTCGTTCAGCCTGGCTGCCCTGCCTGCCGACGACTATCCCGTAATGCCCGACATGAGCGATGACGCTACTGTGCTCACGCTCAATCAGCAGCTCTTGGCTGAGAACATCTCACGCTCGCTGTTTGCCACTGCTCAGGACGAGATTCGTCCGGTGATGGGCGGCATCCTGTTCGACCTAAAGGCCGACGGACTGACCGTTGTGGCTACCGACGGACACAAGCTGGTGCGCAACCGCATTCTCAATGTTGTGGCTGAGGAAGAGCCTACATCGTTCATCCTGCCGCAGAAGCCGGCGCAGTTGCTGAAGGGCGTACTTGCCAAGGGCGAGGGCGATGTTGTGGTGCGCTTTGCTGCCAACAGCTGCGAGTTCAAGTATGACGGAGGCGAGTTCCGCTGCCGTCTGATTGAGGGTCGCTATCCCAACTACAACTCGGTGATTCCTACCAACAACACCAACTGTCTGACTGCCGACCGCAAGACCATGCTCGGTGCCCTGAAGCGCGTATTGCCGTTCTCAAGCGAGAGCAGCCGTCTGGTTCGCTTCCACCTTGAGAAGGGACTGCTGCGTCTGCAGGCTTCTGACATCGACTTCGCAACAAGCGCCAAGGAGAGCATTGCATGCGAATATGCCGGAACTACAATGGACATCGGCTTCAAGGGCGACTCGGTATGCGAGATTCTCAACAATCTGAGCAGCGACGAGGTGACCGTGCAGCTTGCCGACCCAAGCCGCGCAGGAGTGTTTGTGCCGGTAGAGCAGCCTGAGAATCAGGAAATCCTGATGCTCATGATGCCAATGTTGCTGAATGACTAAATTAAATAGAATTAGGAGTTAGGAATGTTGAATGTTGAATTAGTGCGCTTCGCGCATTAGGAATTTTAGAATTTCGAATTGAGAGTTGTCAATCAATTCAACATTGAACAACTCAAAATCGGCAAAGCCGACTAATTCAACATTCCTAATTCAAAATTCAAAATTAATACAGCGGCTCTGCCGCTTATATTATATAATGAAACTAAATCTTACACGACCCCTTGTTGTCTTCGACCTTGAGACAACAGGGCTTGACCTCGTGCGCGACCGCATAATCCAGCTTTCTTACATTAAGGTTATGCCCGACGGCGAGGAACGACGCGAGAACCTGCTCGTAAATCCAGGCAAGGCCATTCCGCAGGAGGTGACCGAACTGACCGGCATCAGCAATGACGACGTGAAGGACGCACCTACATTCAAGGAGATTGCTCCGAAGCTGAACGAGAAAATGAAGGACTGCGACTTTGCAGGATACAATTCCAACCACTTCGACATACCGATGCTCGCCGAGGAATTTCTGCGTGCCGGCATTGACTTCGACTTCTCGAAGTGCCGACTCATCGACGCACAGACTATATTCCACAAGATGGAACGACGCAATCTGGCTGCCGCATACAAGTTCTTCTGCGGACGCAAGATGGAGGACGACTTTACCGCCCATCGTGCCGACGAGGATACCGAGGCTACCTACCGTGTGCTCATGGCTGAGCTCGACATGTATGCACCGGGCGTACAGGACGAACCCGATCGTGTGCTGGAGAACGACATGGACTTTCTGGCTGATTTCTCAAAGCAGAACGATAATGTGGACTTTGCTGGTCGCATAGTATGGAAACCGTTGCTCGGTGCCGATGGCAAGCCATTGCTCGACAAGGACGGCAAGGAACGCAAGTTTGAGGCGTTCAACTTCGGCAAGTACAGAGGACGCTCGGTGGCTGACGTGCTGCGTGCCGATCCCGGCTACTACAGCTGGATGATGACAGGCGACTTCACATTCAACACCAAGCAGGTGCTGACACGCATCCGCCTGAAGGGATTTAATAAATGAATTAGGAATTTTGAGTTTTGAATTTTGAATTAGTCGCGGCTTCGCCTGCGATTATGAATTTTTGAGTTATGAATTTTCAATTCAAAAATGAACAACTCAAAATCGGCAAAGCCGACCAATTCAAAACTCAAAATTCAAAACTCAAAAATCAAAACTATGCTAAAGGGCAAGAAAATCGTATTGGGCATAACAGGCTCTATAGCCGCCTATAAGTCGTGTCTGCTGATACGCGAATTTGTGAAGCAGGGAGCTGAGGTGCAGGTGGTGATAACACCTGCCGGTAAGGAGTTTATCACTCCCATTACGCTGTCGGCTCTGACACACAAGCCCGTGGTGAGCGAGTTCTTCTCGCAGCGCGACGGCACGTGGAACTCGCATGTCGACCTCGGATTGTGGGCTGACGCTATGGTGATAGCTCCGTGTACTGCCAGCACTATGGGCAAGATGGCGCATGGCGTGGCCGACAATATGCTCATCACTACATATCTGTCGATGAAGGCTCCGGTGTTCATTGCTCCTGCCATGGACCTCGACATGTATCGACACCCGTCTACACAGGCCAATATGCAGACTCTGCTGTCGTACGGCAACCATATCATCGAGCCGGCTGACGGTTTTCTGGCAAGCGGACTGGAGGGTAAGGGACGTATGGAGGAGCCTGCCGTGATAGCACGCCGTATATCCGAATTCTTCGACCGTCAGGACAGCAACTCGCCATTGGTGGGCAAGAAGGTGATGATAACCGCCGGCCCTACATATGAACGTATCGACCCAGTGCGCTTCATAGGCAACTACTCGAGCGGCAAGATGGGTTTTGCCATTGCCGAGGAGTGTCGCCGACGCGGTGCCGACGTGACGATAGTGTGCGGACCAGTTAGTCTGAAGTGCGACGACGGCATACACCGTGTAGACGTGGAGAGCTGTGAGGAGATGTATCAGGCTGCTACACGCGAGTTTGCCAATGCCGATGTGGCTGTGCTGGCTGCTGCCGTGGCCGACTTCAAGCCTGCCGACGTTGCCGACCGCAAGATAAAGCGCGAGAAGGACGACCTCGTGATGCGTCTGTGTCCTACGCACGACATTGCTGCGGCTCTGGGACAGGCAAAGACCGAGCGCCAGACCATTGTGGCTTTTGCGCTTGAGACCAACGACGAGGAGGCAAACGCACAGCGCAAGCTCGAAAAGAAGAATGCCGACTTCATCGTGCTCAACAGTCTGCGCAACGAGGGTACGTGTTTCCGCACCGACGACAACCAGATAGAGATAATCAGTCGTACGGACAAGAAGCAGTATCCCAAGTGCTCGAAGGCTGAGACGGCTCAATACATCGTGGACGAGATTGAGGCCACTGTAAGCCGCAAATAGTCATAACCACACATATATATAATTATGATGTCAATTCGATTGCTAACATCGTTTGTTGCCACCGTGATGTGTGGGGTGGGGTGTGCCGACGTGCATGCCCAGGAACTCGACGCACGCATCAGCATCAACCACTCGCAGGTGCAGGGCACTGACGCAAGCGTGTTCGACGACCTCGAACAGAATCTGACGCGGTTTGTCAACGAGCGCCAGTGGACCAGTATGCAGTTCTACAAGAACGAGCGCATACAATGCAGCTTCAACATAACGGTGACGAAATACGACAAGGCATCGAATGTGTTCACATGCAAGGCTGTGGTGCAAGCCAACCGACCCGTGTACAACGCCTCGTACACCACGACGCTGTACAGCAATACCGACAACGACTTCAACTTCGAGTATGCGCAGTTCGACCAGATACAGTTTAACGAGGAGCAGGTGGACAACCAGCTCACGGCGCTCATGGCTTATTACGCCTATCTGATTATCGGACTCGACCTCGACTCGTTTGCTCCGATGGGAGGTGAGGATGTGCTGCAGCAATGTATGAATCTGACCAACAATGCTCAGAATCTGAACTATCCCGGATGGAAGGCTTTTGACAGCAGCCGTAACCGATTTGCCATAATCAACGACTATCTCGACGGAGCGATGAAGCCTTTCCGCCAGTTGCAGTACGACTACTATCGCAACGGACTCGACGTGATGGCGACCAACGCCGACCGCGGACGTGCAGCCATAACGACAGCGCTGGAGGAAGACCTGAAGAAGGCGCATGCCGACCGCCCGCTGAGTCTGCTGCCGCAGATATGGACCGACTACAAGCGCGACGAACTTGCCAACATATATCGAGGCAAGGGTACGCAGAAGGAGAAACAGAGTGTTTACGACATATTGTTTGGTATCAATGCCAGCCAAAACACGGCTTGGGAAAAGATAAAGGAATAGACTATGCTGAAAAAACTTGATATAAGAAACTTTACGCTTATAGACCATCTGGAGATGCTCTTCTATCCCGGATTCTCCGTTATCACGGGCGAGACGGGAGCTGGCAAGAGTATCATCATCGGGGCTATCGGACTGTTGCTGGGCAATAGGGCGGACACCAAGATGGTGAAGCGTGGGCGCGACAAGTGTATCGTTGAGGCTACGTTCGACCTGAGTGTGTATCACTCGGACGTGCTGAAGGACTTCTTCGAGCGCAACGATCTCGACTATGAGCCTGAAGAATGTCTGCTCAGACGCGAGGTGAACGCCAACGGCAAGAGTCGGGCTTTCATCAACGACACGCCGGTGACGCTGGCGCTGATACGCGAATTGGGCGAACAGCTCATCGACATACACAGCCAGCACCAGAACCTGCTGCTCAATCGCGAGGACTTCCAGCTTAATGTGGTGGACATCATCGCCCACGACAAGGCGCAATTGGCTGACTACCAGACATCGTACGGCAAGTATCGCAAGGCGCAGGACGAACTGGCACGTGTGAAGGAGGAGATTGAGCACAATCGTGAGAACGAGGACTTCCTGCGTTTTCAGCAGAAGGAACTCGCCGATGCCAATCTTGTAGACGGCGAACAGGAGACGCTCGAACAGACGGCAGAGATGATGAGTCATGCCGAGGACATAAAGCGTGTGCTGCATGAGGCAGACCAGTGTCTGGCGGGCGAGGAAATGAGCATCGTGAACGAGGTGCGCCAGCGTGCGTCGCAGTTGCGAAGCATAGCCGACATCTATCACGAAGCGCAGGAGATGGCCGACCGACTGGACAACTGCTATGTCGAGCTGAAGGACATTTCGCAGGAGATTGCATCGCACATCGATGACGTGGAGTTCGACCCCGTGAAATACAACGAGACTACCGAACGCCTCGACACCATATACTCATTGCAGCAGAAATATCATGTGGCTACCGTTGAGGAGCTTATAGCCAAGAAGGCTGAACTCGACGCCCAGCTCGGCAACATCGACAATAGCGACGAGCGACTGGAGGAGTGCAAGCAACGTGTTGAGGCGCTGAAGGCTGAGTGCACGCAGAAGGCTGCTGTGCTGAGCGAGGTGCGCCGCAAGGCTGCCGTAGAGGTAGAAGGCGAACTTGCCAAGCTGTTGGCTCCGCTGGGAATACCTAATGTAAGGTTTAAGGTGCAGATTACTATCGGCGAGCTTGCACAGAAGGGTGTCGACAAGGTGATGTTCCTATTCAGCGCCAACAAGAGCACCGACATGCTGCCCGTATCGCAGGTGGCTTCGGGTGGTGAGATTGCACGTGTGATGCTGTCGCTCAAGGCCATGATAAGCAAGGCGATAGGACTGCCTACTATCATATTCGACGAGATAGACACTGGTGTGAGCGGACGCGTGGCTGAGCAGATGGCGCATATCATGCGTGGCATGGGCGACGTTAACCGCCAGGTTATCTGTATCACCCACCTGCCGCAGATTGCTGCTTACGGCTCTACACACTATAAGGTGGCTAAGCACGAGGCTGAGAGTGGCACGGTGAGCACGATGACACAGCTCACGCCCGACCAGCGCATAACGGAGATAGCCCAAATGCTCAGCGGTAGCGACGTGACACAGGCGGCTATAGACAACGCCAAGTCGCTATTAATGAAAGAAAAGAAATAAAAGTATATAGAATATTTATTATGAATCGATTTTTTGTTACTGTCTTTGCAGCCTTTGCTATGGCGATGGCATCGTTTGCCCAGCCATCAGCAGTCAAGAATGCTGCAAAGTCAACGTTCCGTCTGGTATGCTATGACGCGAACGGCAACCGCAATGCCGAGACTTACGGTGTGTTCACATCGACCGACGGTGAGGCTGTTGCACCATGGTCGGCACTGTCGACGGCAGCGCGTGCTGAGGTGGTCGGCTTCAATGGCAAGACATATAATGTACGCACACTGGTTGGCGTAAACGAATTGTATGACGTGTGCCGTTTTCGTGTAGATGCTTCAAAGACTCAGCCGGCTGCAATGGCTACTGCAACGGTGCCTGCCAACTCAAAGGTGTGGCTCGTCAACTTTGCCGACAAGAAGGTGAAGACCGACGAGTATTCGGTAGAGCGAAGCGAGAAGTTTATGGACAAGTATGCTTACTACATTTTTGCCTATAACGACAAGAGTGGTGTGGCTGGCAGTCCGTTTGTCAATGCCAACGGTCAGGTGATAGGGCTGTTGCAGCAGTCGGAGACCAATATCGAGACACATGCCGTAGACCCGCGTTTTGCAACGACATTGGCATTCAATTCTTTGGATGTGGCTCGTCCCGATTACAACAAGACAGCTATACGTATGCAGTTGCCCGACGACAGCAAGCAGGCACTGCTGATGATTATGCTTACTTCGGAGCATCAGGACTCGGCAAAGTATGTTGGCTATATTGCCGACTATATAGCAAAGTTCCCACAGCAGGTTGACGGCTATACTACGAGTGCTTTGCGCAAGAGCAACAATGGCGACTTTGCCGGTGCCGATGCTGACATGAAGCAGGCGCTGAAGCATGCTACAAACAAGGCTGAGGCTCATGCCGAATATTCGCGCGTGATGTATCAGAAGCTTATCTACAGCAACGACTCGTTGTATAAGGAGTGGACCCTGGACAAGGCTCTCGGTGAGGCAGAGGAGGCTTATAAGATTGACCCGCAGCTGGCTTATCGCCACAGCGCTGCCCAGATACTCTTCTCGAAGCGTGAGTATGCCAAGGCTTACGATATATTCAATGAGTTGTCGAAGACCTCGTTTGCCAATAGCGAGGTGTTCTACGAGGCTGCCCAGTGTAAGGCTCAGCTTGGTGCCAAAAACGAGGAATTGATAGTGTTGCTCGACAGTGCTGTGGCACGTTGCACCAAGCCGTATACTTCGGTGGCTGCTCCGTATGTGCTTGCACGCGGACAGATGTACGACGCCATGAAGGACTATCGTCGCGCCTTGGCCGACTACAACGAATACGATACTATAATGTATGGTCGTGCCAATGCCGATTTCTACTTCACACGCTACAAGTGTGAGGTCAACATGCGTCAGTATCAGGTGGCTCTCAACGACATCGCACACGCCGCTTATGTGTGTGAGCCGCAGATGCGCCCCATCTATCTGGCTGAGATGGCTTCGCTACAGCTCCGTGTCAATATGCTCGACAATGCTGTGAAGACTGCCGACCTCTGCTTGCAGCTGGATGCCGACAACACCGACGCCCTACTTATCAAGGGTGTAGCCCTCGTAGGACTGAAGAAGAAACCTGAGGCTATGGAGTGTCTGCAACGAGCCAAGACTCTGGGCGACCAGCGTGCCGATGAGTATATAAAGAAATACAAATAAGGAGTTTTGAGTTTTGAATTTTGAGTTTTGAATTAGTCGCCTACGGCGATTGAGAATTGATGAATTTTGAATTCATAATTGAATGATTCCTAATGCGTATAGCGCACTAACTCCTAATTCAAAACTCCTAATTCGCAAAGTGCACTAACTCCTAATTAGAAACTAAAAAAGCGCTTGAACACTAAATGTTGTGTTCAAGCGCTTTTATGTATATGAATTCAAAAATTGAAAATTCAACATCGGCGTTAGCCGACCAATTCAAAATTCAAAATTCAAAATTAATAATTGTCATCGTCGTCGGTAACGTCTTCTGCCTCAAGGTTGAGGTCTTCGGGGTCGGTATCGAATGTGGTGCGATAGCTCTCCTCAGTGAGCTTGTCCTCATCGAATGTATCATCGTCGTCGTCGTCATCGTACTTGTCGTCTGGTAAATCGAGATCGTTCCCCACTCACGAATATTTCAGGGCCACAGGCGATGAGGAGGCACTGGAACTCGCCAAGTCTTTCTATCACAGCATAGAAGAGCACAGTTTAGACCCTCGCTGCGGAGGTTACATCGAGGCCTGCACCCGTGAGTGGGGAACGATCGAGGATATGCGTCTTTCCGACAAGGACCAGAACGACGCGAAGACGATGAACACCCACCTGCATATTCTTGAAGGGTACACCAATCTTTACAGGGTGTGGAAGGATTCCAGACTGAGGGGAAGGCTCTTTGGACTCATCAACATATTTATTGACAGGATTATACGCCCGGACGGGCATCTCGGCCTTTTCTTTGGGGATGATTGGGCTCCGCATTCCACCGCCGTTTCCTATGGGCACGACATCGAGGCTTCCTGGCTTCTTGACGAGGCCACTGAAGTGCTGGGCGACAAGGAGTTTGACGCCAAGGTCAAGTCAGTCTGCGCCAAAGTCGCCGCCGCCGCGAACCATTCGCCACACAGACATTGTGTGCGCCAAAACACCAGACTCCACGCATGATTTTCTGCATGACCCCATCCGCTTGATCCAGGAAGGCA
>OQWE01000347.1_pt1 | contig 16090 bp, 12 predicted proteins | sample 1691591 | NCBI WGS metagenome assembly OQWE01 (sample SAMN03418265, study PRJEB22391) | human gut metagenome | biome: human-gut; feature: organic feature; material: feces | host: Homo sapiens | place: Tanzania | collected 2013-01
GCCCCGGCAAACAGAAAATTAAATGAACCGCTGCGAAAAGGGCATCGACGTTTTTGAGAATCTGCGCGGCCACGCCTGCTTTGAGGCGCTCGACGCAATGGGCGACGCGGTGTTCACAGGCAATACCGGCACGAACCTGTGCGACTTTAATGTAATGTATGTTCCCGAGCTGCCTGCAAAGAAGCTCAAGGGCAGTCGCATAAAGAGCGTCCGCGCACGCCAGATCATCGACTGCAAGTGCCGCCCGATGGTCGAGGTCGATGTTGTGACCGTTGACGGCTCTGTCGGCACTGCGGCAGCGCCCACCGGCTCCTCGGTCGGCATGCACGAGTCCTTCGTTCTGCGCGATAATGATCCGGCAGAGTACGACGGCCTGTCGGTGCACAAGGCGGTTGCGACTCGTGGAGTCGGTCATGCCGCCGGCGACTACAGTCGTGCCGTCGGTGCCCTCGGAGTCAATGGACAGGCAGACGCAGCCGGGCGCCTTCTTTCCGGAGATGGAGTAGGAAAGCGTAAGCTCCTGACCGGGGCCGCCGTGACCTGTGATGACGGAGTTATCAAGGATCTTGGTGGTCGCTTCGCCTGAGCACAGCAGAACACAGGGCGGCTTTATGGGGTTGCCGTAGTTCTGTATCTCGCGTGCGAGAGACGCGAACACAGTTCCGACATCCTTTGCCTCGCCCTCGAGATATGATGTGAGGATGATCGCGGGGATGCCCATCTCCTCGGAGATGCGCTTTGCCGTCAGGCAGGAATCGGGCAGGCTGTTTATCAGGAAGTAGGTATTCTCGGGGAAGGCCTTGGGGGTCTCGCCCTCGGGGCCTACATTCATTATATAATCAACAACGCTCTTGGGAAGACGGTCGGCGACGTCGTAGTCGCGGATGACCTGGCGCGCCTCCTCGAGGGTGGTCTGATCCGGACCCATGGGAGTTCCCTTATAGTTCTTGTACGGCTCGCCGATGTCGCCGGTGGCGGGGGTGCCGACCGCGTCGGAGATTCCGAAGCCGATGAGCTCCGCGCCGCGGGAGCGGATGCGCTTGGCGAGCATGCCGCCGTTCATGGCCGAAATGTGACGGCGTATGGCGTTTATTTCGTATATGCCCGCTCCGGACTTGAGCATGACGTCGGTGGTGTCGATCTCGTCCTGAAGGGTGATGCCCTCGATGGGGCAGCTCATCAGCGCCGAGGAGCCGCCGCTTATAACTACTATAAAAAGATCATCCTCGTTTGCGCTGTCGACAAGCTTTATGATCTCCTTGCAGGCGCGCAGACCCTCCTCGTTAGGCAGGGGGTGACCGCCGACATACACGTCGGTGCGGCGGAACACATCGGTGTCCTCTTTTATTTTAACTATGGCAATGCCGCGGGTAAGGTGCTCGCCGAGTATCTCGTCTATGGCCATGGCCATATGGTTGCAGGCCTTGCCTGCGCCGAGCAGATACACGTTGCGCTTCTTGCTAAGATCCCAGCGGCGCGAGCCGATGCACAGCACGTCGCCCTCCATGCGGGCGATGCTCTTGATGCGCTCGTAGGCGTCAAGGTGCTGAAGCGTTTTCTCGGTGATGTCCAGAACGATCTTTCTTCCGTCGATGTCGCCGTGGGACAGCAGCGCCTCACGGTTTTTGATCTTTATCTGCATATGTCATTCCTCCAACCAGGTCATTTACACGACTGCGATATATCGCAATGATATTTTAACTATAATGATAAATGAATACAAAGTCAAACAAAGTATCTGATAATTTCCTTTCTCGTTAATGCAGTTATATTTTTTCGATGCCCGTAACAGGAAGTTCAGAAAAGCTTGTTAATTAGTCATAAATTCGAGCATGTCAACAGGGATTTATGCACAAAAAGTGAGGTATTATTCTGTACATAAAATACTAAAATTATTATTGTTGCAATTCAAGTTAATATTGTTATATATTTTTTCGTCAGGATAGCTATAATGGTAACATACACGCGATATATCGCAAGGTATATCGTTCCCACAAAATACACCGCAATAAACAAATCTCAGAGAGCCTATAAGGAGAGAAGCTATGTCAACATCATTGATACTGATGATAGTATGCTTCCTGGCGCTGATGGTAATCGGTCTGCCCATTGCATACAACCTTCTTATCACCACCGTGGTCTACCTGCTTTCGGCGGACCTCAACATTGTCCAGCTCGCGATAAAGATGTACGGAGGCATGAACAGCTTCTCGTTCCTCGCGGTACCGTTTTTCGTACTTACCGGTCAGCTGATGCTGCGCGGCGGTCTGCTCGAATCGCTCGTCAAATTCGTCAACGTGTGGTTCGGCAACTTCAAGGGCGCGATCGCCATCGTCACCATCGGCGCATCCCTGCTGATGGGCTCGATCGTCGGCCTGGCTGTCGCCTCGGCTGCATCCCTCGGCGTCTTCCTCATCCCCATGATGAAGAAGGAGGGCTACTCCCCGGCATACTCGGCGGCGGTCATGTCCTCCGCCTCGCTGCTCGGACCTATCATGCCTCCGAGCGTGCTTATGATCCTGTACTGCACGGCGGTCGGCAACACTTCGATAGCGGGCCTGTTCATGGCGGCCGTAACCCCGGCTATCCTTATAGCTCTCATGCAATGCGTTATCGCACACCGCACCGCCGTCAAGCGCGGCTACCCGTCCTACGGCAAATCCACCTGGAAGGAAAAAGGCCAGGCCACCCTCAAGGCTCTGCCTGCGCTGTTCCTGCCGGTCATCATCCTTGGCGGTATCTTCAGCGGCATATTCTCCATCACCGAGGCCTCCGGCGTCGCCGTTGTCTACAGCGCCATCATCGCATTCTTCGTAAACCGCTCTGTAAAGCTCAAGGATATCCCCGACATGATCGTTGAAGCTGCCTCGACCTCCGGCCTCGTTCTCATCCTCGCCGGCGCGGGCACCGCAATGGCATGGGGCATCGCAAACGAGCGCGTCATGAGCCTGCTCATCGAGCCTCTGAGCCAGATGCCGCAGTGGGGCTTCCTGCTGCTGGTCAACGTCCTGCTGCTTATCTGCGGCATGTTCATGGATGACTACGCATCCACCGTTATCCTCGCTCCGATCATCGCTCCCATCGCATGGGCGATCGGCATAAATCCCCTGCACATCGGTCTGGTGTTCTGCATCAACCTCGTCGTCGGCCTCGCAACTCCGCCCTTCGGCGTAACGCTGTTCGTTACAAGCCCCATCGCCGGAGTCCGTATAGAGCAGACGGCAAAAGAAGCCCTGCCATTCCTTATAACGACGATAGCCATACTGCTTCTGGTGACCTTCGTCCCGGATATCGCGCTGTGGCTGCCGGAATCGATGGGCTACCTCTCATAGTCGTTAGTTAACTGAAAATAACGAAAAATAAAAAGGAGAAATGAAAATGTCAAAAAGAATCATTGCTCTGCTGCTTGCTCTGGTCATGGTGTTCGCACTGTGCGCCTGCGGCAACGGCGGCAACGGCGGCAACTCCGCCGGTACTGAGGATGTAGGCGACGAGACCTACACCATCCGCATCGCTTGCGAAAACTCCGACTCTTACCCCGCAACTCTCGGTCTGTATCAGATGGAGAAGTACGTTGAGTCCCACACCAACGGCAAGGTCCAGATAGAGGTCTGCGCCTCCGGTCAGCTCGGCGGCGAGGAGGAGACTCTTGAGCAGGTCGCTCAGGGCAACCTCGAGATGGCGGTTGCATCCTTCGCCCCGGTCGTATCCTACGTTCCCGAGTTCGAGGTAATGGACATCCCCTTCGTTTACAATTCCTACACCGAGGCATGGATGGTTCTTGACAGCTATGTCGGCACCAACCTGCTCGACAAGATGGAGGCTCAGGGCCTCAAGGGCATGGCTTACATGGAAAACGGCATGCGCCAGGTCACCAGCAACGTCTCCGCTATCAACAGCATCGCCGACTTCAAGGGCGTTAAGCTGCGCACCATGCAGAATAACAACCACATGGAGTCCTTCTCCGCACTCGGCGCCAATCCCACTCCCGTAGCATTCTCGGAGCTGTACATCTCCCTTTCTCAGAAGGTCGTTGACGCACAGGAGAACCCCATTGCAAACGTCACCGATAAGAAGCTCTACGAGGTTCAGAAATACCTGTCGCTGACCAACCACATCTATGACGCAATGCCTCTGGTCTGCAACCTCAAGTTCTTCAACAGCCTGCCCCAGGCATATCAGAAGGTCGTTCAGGCCGGCGCTATCTACGCTCAGGAATTCAGCCGCTTCTGCAACCTCGAGCGTGAGGATCTCATCCTCGCCGACCTCGCCGACAAGTACGGCATGCAGATAAATGAAGTATCCGCAGACGCAAGAGCCGAGATGGCAAAGGTTGCACAGCCTGCCGTTATCAAGCTCGTTGCTAAGGACATCGGCCAGGACGCAGTCGATCAGTACATGAACGACGTTAAGGACGTTCTCGCACAGATCTCCAAGTTCTGATTTCTCTAAGGTCTGACCGCCGAGGCGGCTGAAGACACATCCGGAAGGAGAAGACAAATGGTTGAAAAAATAGACAAAGCCCTCGAAGTAGTATTCAAGATAATGAAGGTGCTGCTCATACTCGTGCTCGTATCGATGATAGTTATCCTCATGGCACACATCATATTCCGCTATGTTCTGAACAACTCGCTGACATGGTCGGAGGAGCTTTTGAAGATAATGCTCGTATGGTTCGGCATGATGAGCGTTGCGGTGCTTGCAGCGCGCCGTGAGCATGTCGCGATCGTTGTCTTCAAGGAGCACATGCCGAAGAAGGTGCAGAGCTTCCTGACCAAGCTTACACAGCTTATCATCGTCGGTATCTGCATTCTCATGGTCATCATCGGCATACAGTACTGCATGAAGGCCGGATTCCGTCTGACGCCTGCACTCAGGATCCCCTATGCATGGGCTTACGCGGCAATACCCGTTGCATTCGTGCCGGTAACGCTCTTTGAGCTTCGCAACTTCATCTGCGATTTCACCGGCAAGGGCAACCATGCCTGCATTGAGAAGCCCGAGGAGGATCTCACCGGCGGCAAGGACGTCGAGCTTTGATGGCAAAATAATTTTACGGTCGGAGGGGCTCAGGCTCCTCCGGCTTTTCGGCTCTTTGGAGGAAAACAAATGTATTCATTAGAAAAAATAAACGGCGTCTGCGTATATAAGGACACGATGCTCGGCATTGAGCTGCGCCTGCCGGAGGAAAACTGCGCCGGAATGGTTCAGACGCGCCAGCTTCCCGCGATCGACGAGTGCAGCGCTATAGAAAAAGCCTTTTCCGAGCCCGTATCGGGTAAGCGCCTATGTGATATCACGCGCGAAAAGGGCGCAAAAACAGCCTGCATTCTGATTTCTGACGCAACACGGGGAATACCGACGGCTCCCATGGCGAAGGCTGCCGTCGAGGAGCTCGTAAGAGGCGGCGTCGAGCTTCAAGGCATCACGTTTTTCGTCGCTATCGGCGTTCACCGTCCGGCGACCGAGGATGAGATGAAATGTGCCCTCGGCGAGCTGTACGGCAGGGTGGAGTGCGTAAACCACACGCCGTTTGACAGGGATAATCTCATCTATCTCGGCGACAGCACAAACGGCACGCCCGTCACGGTCAACCGCCGCGCGTATGAGTGCGATATCCATGTGCAGATAGGCAAGGTCGAGCCGCACGAGTTTGCCGGCTTCTCCGGCGGGCGCAAGTCCGTGCTGCCGGGCATAGCCTCCGAGGAGACGATACGAATTAACCACCGCCCCGAGCGCATTCTTGACCAAAACGCGGCCATCGGCAAGATAGACGGCAACCCCGTGAGCGACGATATGATCGAGGCGGCTGAGCTGTTCGGCATAGACTTCGGTGTAAACTGCATCCTCAATAACGAGATGAAAATAGCCGCTGTGTTCACCGGCAGCCTCGTCGAGTGCCACAGCGCGGCGGTCAAATACGTCCGTGAATATCTCGGTGTCGGGATAGAAAAACCCGACGTCATCGTCACCTGCCCCGGCCGGCCGCTGGATATCGACTTCTATCAGTCGGCAAAGGCGCTCATAGGCTTGACGGAGATACTCGACGGCGATATAGTGACGCTGCTCACCTGCGGCTGCGCCGAGGGCGTGAATTCGCCGGATATGCTGCGGGCCTTTGCCTCCGGCAGCACGCTGCCCGAGATCGAGCGCTGGACGACGGAGCATTACGAGATACAGATGGATCATGTTCTGCTGCTTGCGAAGATCTACCGCAAGGGCGCAAAGGTCGTTCTGAGCTGCCCGAACGTATCCGACGACGAGGCAAGGACTATGCTCATGGAGCCTGAAAAGGACCCGCAGAGGGCGCTTGAGCGCGCAATGGCCCTCACGGGCAAGGACTGCCCCAGGGTGCTGTTCTATCCACGCCCGCAGACCGGGCTTCCGTATCTGAAATAAGCGCAATAAGCGCAAAAATGCCCGACGGTTTACCCGTCGGGCATTCCAGGCTGTCAAAAAACCTATGCTGCCAGGTCAAACAACAGAGTAGCAGGGGAGCGCGAGGGGGCAAAGGCCCCGCTCGTGATTAGATCAATAGCCATCAAAAACGTCTGATCTATCAGACTTTTTGACGAGCAAAGCGAGATTTTTCGTGAAGCGTAAGCTTCACAAAAAATGTGGCGTTTTTGAAGCGCATCAAAAAAGCCATGCGCTTTTTTGACGCGCTGAAAAAGCTCCGAAGCCGGACGGCTTCGGAGCTTTTTAGCTCTTATATATCAGGTGAAGCTGGAGATCATGCTGACGGGCCAGGACAGGATATCTCCGACGAGGCGAAGCTTGCTCTGCACGAACAGACGGGTGTCTTCGTCAGTGACCTTGTCCTTGATCTTCTGAGCCACATCCTTGGGATTGATCTCAAGAAGCTTGCCAGCAACGCCGAGAATCTTGCCGGCGTCGAGGTACTTAACGGTCTCAACGAGGTTATCCTTAGCAGCCTCGTAGTCAAAATTGGCTATTGCCTTGATGCACATGTTGTTTTCCTCCCAAATAATTCTTTGTTGTTCATATGCAGTAACTATACCACATTAAGCTACAATTTGTAAACACTATATCACCATACAGCGTAAGATATTTTACCACAAAGCGTCCTATATGTCAAAAAGAAAAAGCTTCAAGAGCTCCTTTTGTGCAAAAGTGCACGAATAAGTGCGCCAAAGCCGCCCTTTTCGCGGTTTGCGGCCATCAGCAGAGCGCGAACCTGCGCTTCGGTAACGGCGCCGGTAAAGCGCGCAAGGCCGCGGTACGGCAGATTCATCGCAAACTCGGTGTTATTCGCTCCCTCGGCGCTGCCCGTCAGACGGAAAAAGCCGTGCACCAGGCGCAGCAGGCGGTATAAAAATCTTCCGATGCCGGGGCGGTATGCGCCCTGAACGAGGGCTGAATTAAATTCCAGCGGAGCTTTTCTGTCCCACAGCCGCGGCGGCAGCTCACGTCCGAGCAGCGCGGCAAAGCATTCGTCGGGAACGCTCTGCATACCGGCAGTGCGATAGGACGCAAACACGGCATCTGAGTACGGATCGGGCGCACCGTCGCCGGCCTTATCGACATGCCCGCGCAGCCGGATATCGCGTGAGGACGCGCCGACAAGCACCTCATAGCGCCCTCCGATCGTCGCCCAGCGACTTTCAAGCGTGTTCCAGTACTGGAATGCCCGCTCCGGAAGCTCGACGAAAACGCGCTTTTCCTCATCGGGCGCAAGCGTGACCCTCGCAAAGCCGCGCAGCTCCTTTTCGGGGCGGAACACATCGCCGCACGGCGCGGAAATATAAACCTGCGCGATCTCGGCAGCTTCTGCGCTGCCGGTGTTTTTTATCGTAAAGCTAACGCCCTCGGGCCTGAGCTCAAGGCCCGAATACTCAAACGTCGTGTAGCTCAGGCCGAAGCCGAAGGGGTACTTTACGGCCTTCTTCGCCGTGTCATAATAGCGATAGCCCACAAAGATGCCCTCGCGGTACTCGCTTGTTTTTTCCGCACCGGGGTAGTATTTAAAGCAGGGCGTGTCGGAGAGACTGTGCGGCATGGTCTCGGCAAGCTTGCCGGAGGGGCTTGCCCTGCCCGTTACGAGCCGCGCTATCGCCCTCGCTCCGGCCTGACCGCCGAGATAGCCGTGCAGAAGCGCTCTGCAATCGCAGCGGTGCTGCTCAAAAACGAGGGCGGTATCCTGCCGCTCAGGGAAAACGCACGCGTTGCCGTGATCGGCGACTTTGCCAAAACGCCGCGCTATCAGGGCGCGGGCAGCTCGCACATTGAGCCGGCGAAGCTCGAATGCGGCCTTGACGCGCTCAGGGCCGAGGGCGTGAACGTATTAGGCTTCGAGCCGGGCTTCAAGCGCCGCGGCGGCAGAAGTCAGAGGCTCATAAGCCGCGCCAAGACTGGCGGCAAATTCGTGGTGCTCATCCATGTCGCAGCCCGGAGCGCCTTTGAAGGCGGCCTGCGCGTCATCGACAAGGCGCAGGATGCGGCCCACGCGCTCGTCGAGCAGCTTTTCGCTGACCCTGCCGACGCGCACGGCGGCAAGTATCTGCCCATCGGTCTCGCCGCCCGTTCCGGGCATTTCGAGGCTGTTTCCGGCTATGAGGCCGCGCACACGGTCGTTGCCGCCGCCCCAGTCGGTGACGATCAGGCCGTCGTAGCCCCACTCTTGCGTGAGTATATCCCGCAAAAGATGCATATTTTCGTTGGCATACTGTCCGTTCAGCATGTTGTACGAGGTCATGAGGCACTTGACATGCCCCTCCCTGACCGCGAGCTCGAACGCCGGCAGATAAATTTCGCGCAGAGTGCGCTCATCAACGACGGAGTCATTGGTCATGCGCAGAGTCTCCTGCGAGTTTGCCGCGAAGTGCTTGACGCAGGCGGCAACGCCCGTCGACTGTATGCCGGGGCCGCACGGCCTGCGCAAGCAGATCGGCAAAAACGACCACCTCGGTCTGAACGCGGCCTATCCCGCAACCTGCTTCCCGACGGCCTCGGCCGCGGCAAACAGCTGGGACATTGAGCTGCTTGAGCAGATGGGCGTTCGCCTCGGTGAGGAGGCGAGGGCGCAGCGCGTCGGCGTGATCCTCGGTCCGGGCGTGAACATAAAGCGCAGCCCTCTGTGCGGCCGGAATTTTGAATACTACTCGGAGGATCCGCTGCTGGCCGGGAAATGCGCCGCCGCACTCATCCGCGGCATACAGTCGACGGGCGTTATCATCTGCGGGATGCCGAGGCGCTCGACCGCTTTCGTGTGCCAGAAGTCCGCGCCCGAGCACAGAGAGGTCTTTTCCTCAAGTGTCATTTTCGATATGAGCTCCGTGTATTTCATGCGCTCCACCTCATAATCGGTTTTCTTATATCTTACCACAATAGTGACAGTTGACAAGGGCTCATACGGTTTTCGCCTGCGAATGAATAATTGCGGTGTGCGCAGAGCGCACGGATTGGATTACACCTCATCCGTCGGCTTTTTTAGTGGCGCTTTAAAATTGTACCGATACGGTAATTGCGGCAGCCCGGTGTCGAAGCTACCGACCAAACCGTAAAAACGGGCGGGCAATGCCCGCCCCTACGTTATAGATTTGTGTTCCGACTATGCCCGTAGGGGCGACCATTGGTCGCCCGTCGTGCCGCGGTTTTTGACGCAGGTCATATGAACGCAGGGGGGCTGAGTATGCTGCCGATTTGCTTTGCCGGTCAAACCGCAGGAGGGCGGGCGAGCAATGCTCGCCCCTACGTTATGGATTTTAGTACAGGCAAAGCTTTCGGAAACGGAACAGGCAAGATAAGTTCCCTACAAGGGGGGGCGGCTTGCATCTACACAAATTTCGTGCTATTATTACACCAAGCGCTATCGATAAGCGGCAAGCGGTTAGTCCCCTGTACATACAGGGGCGCATCTTGCCCCCTGATTCTCTCGAAAGGGGGGGGCTGCCCAATGAGTACTTCCGAAGTTTTTCAGCTTTGTTTGGTCATCATCGGCATTTGTAGTCTGTTCATACAGATTTACAAAAAGAAATAACCGCACTGCCTTCCAAGCTGCGGTTATTTCTTTTAACTAACGCTCGGGGCTAACCGTTTGTCCGATAGCGCCCTTTCTTTGTCTTGAGTATAGTATGTTTTGCGCCGATTGTCAAGGGGTAAGCGGGCGAGCAATGCTCGCCCCTACGTTATAGTTTTTAGTACAGACAAAGCTTTCGGAAACGGAACGGGCAAGATAAGTTCCCTACATGATGCGGCTCACTTTTTCCATGTTTCGGGCGCGAAGAGGATCAGCATGGGGAAGATCTCGAGGCGGCCGAGGAACATGTCAAAGCACAGCACCGCTTTGCTCGGGATGCTCAGTCTCGACACGCCCATGGTGAAGGTGTTCGAGTCGATGCCGTAGCCGACGTTGCTGAGGCTCGAAATGCCGGCAAGCATGCCGTCGCCTATCGTCAGGCCGTCGAGCGACAGCACCACGCCCGTCATTACGACCGCCATGAAGTACGCCACCGCAAAGCTGCCGACAGCCGAGACCGTGTCCTCCTCGACGATCTCGCCGTCAAGGTGGATAAGGTGCACCGAGTTCGGCGTCACGGTGCGCGCTATGGCGCGGTAGGTGCTCTTGCAGAGGATCATGACACGCGACAGCTTCATGCCGCCGCCCGTCGAGCCGGACATGGGGCCGGTTATCATCAGAACCGTCAGCATAGACCACACAAACGGCGACCAGAACGACGCGTCGATGGAGACGTAGCAGGTCGTGCTGATGATGGAGACGACCTGAAACAGCGTGTGGTGCACGCCCTGTCCGAGGCTTTCGATCTTCGACGCGGTGTCGATGCCCATGAGCAGCGCAACGCCCAGCACGACGATGATAAAGGTGCGCAGCTCGCGGCTGCGGCGGATGCGCAGAAATTCGCGCGCAACGGCGCAGTAAAACAGGCTGAAGCTTATGCTGCACAGCGTCATGAAAACGAGCGTCACGTTCTGCGCATACGCGCCGTAGGACGCCATGCTGTCGTTGCGCACGCAGAAGCCGCCGGTCGAGACCGTGCTGAGCGATATGTTCACGCAGTCGAAAAGCGGTATGCCGCCGAGCAGCAGCAGGATGATCTGCGCAAGGGTCATTACTATATATATCTCATACAGCAGCTTTGCCGACTTCTGCATACGCGGCACGAGCTTTGCCGCCATCGGGCCCGGAAACTCCGCACGAAGCAGGAACATCGAGCCGCCCTCGCGCGCGACCGGCGCAATGGCAAGCAGAAACACCAGCACGCCCATGCCGCCGATCCAGTTGGTAATGCTGCGCCAGAGCAGTATCGCCCTCGGCGCGGCCTCGACGTCGTCGATGATCGTCGCGCCCGTGGTCGTGAAGCCGGAGACGGTCTCGAACACCGCGCCGGAGATGCTCGGGATAACGCCCGAGGCGTAGAACGGCACGGCGCCGAACAGCGAGATGATGATCCACGCCAGCGCGACCGTCACAAAGCCGTCGCGCGCGCCGAGCGGACGGTCCTTGCTGCGGATAATGCCGCAGGGCAGACCGACAATCAGCACCGCCGCGATCCCTGATGCAAAGCCGCGCATCGCCGCCTCGCTGCCGTCGGCAACCGCAAGCGCGAACGGCGGCAGCATGAACGCCGCCTCGATGCACAGTATGACACCTATCGTTTTTCTTATCGTACTTATGTTCATTACGCAAATATGTCGTTGAGGTCAAGGATCTCGCGCCCCGCGGTCGTGACGATGACGACCGTATCGCCGGCCGAGAGCGTGTCGCGGCCGCCGGGGATGATGATCCTGCCCATGTGGTTTATGCAGACGATCAGTATGCCGGGCTTGAGCCTTATGTCCGTGAGCGTCTCGTGCAGGTGCTCGGTCGCGTCGGTCACGGCAAACTCCAGCGCCTCCGCGCCGCCGTCGGCTATGCGGTGGATGGTGAGCACCGCGCTGCCGCCGGTGTTCTCCATTGCGCGGACATAGCGGATGATGGCGTAGGTGGACAGGCTCTTTGGGCTTATCAGACTGTCCGCGCCGCGGTCGCCGAGGATCTCGCCGTACTCAAGGCGGTTTATCTTCGTCAGCAGCTGCGGAACGCCGACCTTGCGCGCGAACATGCCGATGATGATGTTCTCCTCGTCCATGTTCGTCAGCGGCAGCACCGCGTCCATCTGCCGTATGTTGTGCGTTTTCAGCACCGCCTGGCTCGAGCCGTCCGAGCAGATGACGCTCATCTCCGGGTACTTCTCGGCGAGGTACTCGCACCTTGCGCGCTTCATCTCGATAAGCTTTATGCTCGTGCCGGTCTTGATGAGCATCGGCGCGAGGTACTCGGCGATCCTTCCGCCGCCGACGATGAGCACGTTTTTGCTCTTTTTGCTGCGGAGCCTGAGCTCGTGCGTGAGCTCAACGAGCGAGGCCGCCGGAGCGGTGACGTAGATCTTATCGCCCCTGTGCAGGACAAAGCTGCCGTCGGGGATGAACACCTTCTCGTCGCGCAGAACCGCGCAGATGAGGACCTTGACCTTTATCTTTTTCCTCAGATCGGCAAGGCGCAGTCCGTCGAGAGGGCTGCCCTCGGCGATAAAGAGCTCGACTATCTCCGCCTTGCCCTCGGCAAAGGTATCGCGCTTTATAAACGCCGGAATCTGGAGAAGGCGGTATATCTCCTTTGCGGCCAGAAGCTCGGGGTTTATGGTCATGGACAGACCGAGCTCGGACTTGAGAACGTAAAGCTGCTCGGTGTACTCAAGATTGCGCACGCGTGCGATAGTGTTCTTGCAGCCGAGCTTACGTGCTACGATGCACGCGAGCATGTTCAGCTCGTCCTGCGCCGTGACGGCGATGAGCAGGTCGCTCTCGTCGACATTCGCCTCGCGCTGGATTGATATAGCCGCGCCGTTTCCGCACAGTGTCATGACGTCCAGCGTGTCCGACAGGAGCTTTACCTTGTCCTTGTCGATATCCACGACCGTTATATCGTGATTTTCGTTTGTCAGCTCCTCGGCAAGCGAGTAGCCTATCTTGCCCGCGCCGACGATTACGATCTTCATTTGCCTACCCTCTCTGAACAAAATTCGTAAATTTTATATTAACACTAATTTTATTCTTTAGCAATACCGCCGCGGCGCACCCAGTCGATTGTGTAGTCGGCGAATTTGCGCGTGGCGGGACTGTTGCGGCTGGTTTCCGTTATGGCAAGGCCGATAATGCGCTTTGAGGGCGGAACGAGCTCCTTTATTACTATATCGTCGTGACGGCCTTTCAGCAGCAGCTCGGGCATTATGGATATGCCGAGTCCCTTTTCGACCATTGCGATTATGGCGTAGTCGTCCTTCGTGGAAAATCGGATGTTCGGCTTTACTCCGGCGGCTGTGAGCGCACGGTTGGCATCGTGGTTGGATTCCTCCAGGAGCGTTATGAATGCCTCCGTCTCGCATTCGACGAGCGGAAACTTGGGATATGACTCAAACTTGTGCCCGTGCGGGAGTATGGCCAGCAGTCTGTCCTCCATCAGCGGTATGCATTCGCATCTGAGCTTCGTCGGAACGTTTACAAAGCCGAGGTCGATGCTTCCCTCCTCTATCCAGCGCTCAACGTCATAATAGTCGCCGTTTAAGAGCTTCAAATCGACATTCGGATAGTCGTACTGAAATTCCTTTATAACGCCGGGCAGCCAGTGGACAGCGACGGAGGTGAATGCCCCGATGCGCACGGTGCCGGAATCCAGACCGCGAATGGACGAGGCCGTCTGGCGCAGCTGCTCTTCATAGTTGAGCATGCCGCGCACCGAGGGCATTATGCGCTCGCCGTCGTCGGTGAGCTTAACTCCGGCTCGTGAGCGGGTTATGACCGCAAAGCCGAGCTCGGCTTCCAAATTATTAATAGCATGGCTGACCGCCGACTGCGTGCAGCCGAGAGCGTCTGCCGCCCGCGTGAGGCTGCCGAGCTCCACGACCTTGGCCAGCGTCTCGTATTTTGAAATGCTCATTGCCGTTCTCCGATGATATTTTATGAATTTTATTCATGCTAACATGAAAAATATTAGGCATGGTAATAGTATACCCCGTTTTTTCGAAAAATCAAGTTGTTTTCTCAATCTTTCGCCTTGCAATGCATTTTTTACGCGTCTATAATGCAAGCGTCAGTTGACAAGGGCATACACGGTTTTTCGCGGGTCAAAACAACGCCTGGCATCGTTATTCTCGTCGATGGGCGACAGCCCATCTTCCTCGGCTGCCTTGCCAGCCGCCGTTTATCCTCCGTGAAAAACTCTGAAAGACTTGCCGACCGGTCTGGGGCGTCGTCTGCAAGGCAGAGGACACAGGCATACCGGCGTATGTCAAGGACGATAACGCAGCAGACGGCGTTCCAGGCCGGTCCGCAAGCGCGTATGCCCTTGTCAGCTGACGCAAGCATCGTTTAAAAATGATTGGAGAAAGAAACATGTCAGCTAATATTATTTGTATACTGATTGCCATCGTCGTCTACCTCGTAGGCATGATCGCTATCGGCGTTTACTATTCCAAGGGTCAGTCCGACGCGCACGAGTTCTACCTCGGCGGCCGCAAGCTCGGCCCTATCGTCACGGCACTTTCCACAGAGGCCTCGGACATGAGCGCATGGCTTCTTATGGGCGTTCCCGGTCTTGCCTTCTTCTACGGCATCGCGGAGGCAAGCTGGACGGCTATAGGTCTTGCGCTCGGCACTTACCTCAACTGGCTTTTCGTTGCAAAGCGTCTGCGCCGGTATTCGGTAAGATTGGGAGCTATCACACTGCCCGAATACATAGCTCGCCGTTTCCGTGACAACACTAAGATAATCGAAGCTCTCGGAGCTCTTATGATCATCGTTTTCTACGTTCCCTACACCGCCTCCGGCTTTGCTGCCTGCGGCAAGCTGTTCGGCACGCTGTTTAACTTCCAGTATGCTCCCGCAATGATAATAAGCGCGGTCGTTATCGTCGCTTACACAGCCTGCGGCGGCTTCAAGGCGGCATCGGTAACGAGCCTTGTTCAGAGCCTTATCATGATATTTGCACTTGCCGCGGTTCTTATCTTCGGCGTCAACTCGGCCGGCGGCTGGGATCAGGTCATTGCAAACGCCAAGGCCATACCCGGCTATCTGAGCCTGACCGCCTCCACCAGCATAACGGCTGCCGAGGCAGGCGAATTCGGTACTCTCAAGATCATATCCACGCTCGCATGGGCGCTCGGCTACTTCGGCATGCCTCACGTTATCCTGCACTTCATGGCGATCGAGGACGAGAACAAGCTCAAGCTCAGCCGCCGTGTCGCAACCGCCTGGGTGGTGATCTCCCTGTCTATCGCGGTGTTCATCGGCGTTGTCGGCTACTCCATGGCGAAATCCGGCATTGTTACCATGTTTGCCGATTCCTCCTCTGCCGAATCGCTGATAGTTGCAATCGCGGCCGTTCTCTCCGAATACGGCGTGCTGTTTGCTCTGCTGGCAGGCATTATCCTTGCGGGAATTCTTGCAGCGACAATGTCCACCGCCGACGTTCAGCTGCTTGCCGCCGCAAGCGCCATTGCGCAGAATATCATCCGCGGCGTATTCGGCGCTGAGCTGAGCGACAAAAAGAGCATGGTCGTCGCCCGCGTGACCGTTCTCGGCGTTGCCGTCTGCGGCGTACTGTTTGCTCTTGATCCTTCAAGCTCCATCTTCCGCATCGTATCGTTTGCATGGGCGGGCTTCGGCGCTACCTTCGGCCCCATCGTCCTTTTCTCGCTGTACTGGAAGCGCTGCAACAAGTGGGGCGCTATCGCCGGCATGTTCTCCGGCGCCGCGATGGTCTTCATCTGGAAATACGCCATCGCTCCCATCGGCGGCGCGTTCGCGATCTACGAGCTGCTTCCCGCATTCGTCACCTCCTGCATCTTCATCGTCGTCGTGTCCCTGCTGACCGGCGAGCCCGAAAAGGAGATCGTCGAGGACTACGAGACGGTCGCCGCAATGAAGTGAATTTAAGCATAAAAAGCTCCCGTCCGAGACGGGAGCTTTTTCAGCGTGTCAAAAAAGCGCGTGGCTTTTTTGCACGCTGAAAAAAAAGCCACATTTTTTGTGAAGCTTACGCTTCACGAAAAATCTCGCTTCGCTCGTCAAA
>OQWE01000350.1_pt1 | contig 16019 bp, 15 predicted proteins | sample 1691591 | NCBI WGS metagenome assembly OQWE01 (sample SAMN03418265, study PRJEB22391) | human gut metagenome | biome: human-gut; feature: organic feature; material: feces | host: Homo sapiens | place: Tanzania | collected 2013-01
GCTAAATGGATAATTCCGAACTTCAAAAGATAAAACAACGATACAATATCGTCGGTAACAGCGACGGATTGAATCATGCTCTCGATGTTGCCTTACAGGTGGCACCGACGGATCTTTCCGTGCTTATTATCGGAGAAAGCGGAGTGGGTAAGGAAATCATTCCAAGAGTCATCCACGACAATTCTCCACGAAGAAGAGAGAAATACTTCGCCATCAACTGTGGCAGCATCCCGGAGGGAACCATTGACAGCGAACTCTTCGGACACGAAAAGGGTTCCTTCACTGGAGCCATCGGCGAAAGCGAAGGTTACTTCGGAATAGCCAACAAGGGAACTATCTTCCTCGATGAGGTAGGAGAACTTCCTATCCAGACACAAGCCCGATTGCTTCGTGTGCTGGAAACCGGTGAATATATCCGAGTAGGAGGTACAGAAATCCGAAAGACCAATGTTCGTATCGTAGCTGCCACCAATGTGAATATGCGCAAGGCGGTGAGCGAAGGAAGATTCCGTGAGGATCTCTACTATCGTCTCAATACGATTCCTATCCAGATGCCTCCTTTGCGCGAACGTGGCGGTGACATACTCTTGCTCTTCCGTCTCTTTGCTATGCAAATGGCTGAGAAATATCACTTGCCGAAAATCTCGCTTACAGAAGATGCCAAGCAACTGATGTTGAAATACAAGTGGCCGGGAAATGTTCGACAGCTCAAGAATATCACAGAGCAGATGTCAGTACTCTCAAAAGAAAGAGAAATCGGACTAGACGCCCTTCTCCAATTCATCCCAAAAGATGAAGAGAGCACACAGCTGGCCACAATCCCTCAACAGAGCGGAGGGCAGCACAGTTATGAAAGCGAACGAGAAATTCTCTATAAGATTCTGTACGAATTGAGAGGAAACGTGAGTGACCTAAGACGAGAAATGAACTCGTTGAGAAAACAACTCGATGAAGCGCGCGGACTGAACGGTGCCCAAGGGTTCTCTCAATCACAACCGATAGACAACAGTATCATACCCGCAAACTATCCAATAGATGTGACACCATCTCGTACGTCGGATATCATACAGTCGCACTCGGACATGCTGAACTCTCATCCAGACCTGATACATTCCCGACCAGAAGCCCAGGAAGTAGAAGCAGAGGAAATCAAGGACTTCGAAAACGAAGAGATGAGCGAGAACGAATCGCTTAACCTCAGCAAACTGGGCAGGCAGATGATAGAAAAAGCATTGGAGAGAAACAATGGCAATAGAAAAAAAGCAGCCGATGAATTGGGAATCTCCGACCGCACCCTCTATCGAAGAATCAAGAAATACGGGCTCGGAAATGATTAACGACTCATTGCTGGGAAAGATTATAATAAAGAATAAAAATATGAAGCACTTACGCGCGTACCTATATATAATAGGCATCATATTGGTAATGGGAACTACTGCTGCCTGCTCCGTAAGCTACAAGTTTAACGGAGCCAGTATTGACTACACCAAGACCAAGACCATTCAATTGGCCGACTTCCCTATCCGAAGCTCGTATGTCTGGGGACCAATGGGTCCGATGTTCAACAATGAGCTGAAAGACAAGTTTGCCAGCAACACTCAGCTGCGCCAGGTTTCCCGAAACGGAGATTTGAAGATTGAGGGAGAAATCACCCAATACTCACAGCGTAACAAGTCGGTGAGTGCAGAGGGATATTCTGCACAGACAGAGTTGAGCATTACAGTGAACGTCCGCTTCACCAATACCAAAAACCACAACGAGGACTTCGAGCGACAGTTTACCTCCGCCAAGACCTACGATACCACTCAGAGCCTGGCATCTGTGCAGGAAGAGCTGGTTACACAGATGGTAAAGGATTTGGTTGATCAGATATTCAATGCAACAGTGGCTAACTGGTAGGAATGTTCTAAGTTAAAAGTTAATAGTTTAAAGTTAATAATTAAAACATCGTGGAATTAAATAGATTAATACAACATCCAGAGGAAATGGACCGAGAGACGCTCTACGACCTACGTGCGCTCTTGGCTCTTTATCCGTACTATCAGACGGCTCGCCTGCTGATGTTGAAAAACCTATACCTACTCCACGACCCCAGCTTCGATGAAGAACTTCGCCGAGCAGCCATCTACATCTCCGACCGCAAGGTCATCTTCCAGATGATAGAGGCAGCCCACTACCAGCTGAAGCGTACCCAGACAAAACCGAAAGGTATGGGCATTCTTGATGCCAAGAAGAAAGAAGATCGCACCAGCAGCCTCATCGACCACTTCCTTGACTCCATCCCTTCCGATGCAGAGGAAAATGAGAAGAAGAAAGAGAAGCGCAAGCCTACTCCAGCCGATGCTGCGGTAGATTACGTATCATACTTGATGGAGACAGAAACAGAAGAGAAGATGGAACAACCATCCCGTACCATCAGTCTCATTGATGACTTCATAGAGGAAGGCGGCTTTAATCTGGAGAAAATCAACGGCACAGAGGAATCTGAAACAAAATCCGATACAGGAGCTGATATAGGAGCTGAGCCTGCAGAAGCAACACCTCATAATGAGTCTAGCGATAATGGCGGAATCTTTACAGAAACCCTTGCTAGAATCTACATCAAGCAGGGAAAGTATGAGAGAGCCTATCAGATTATCGATCGCCTGCATAAGCAGCACCCACAAAAGAGTGCCTATTATGTAGATCAACTCAGGTTCCTGGAGAAGCTGATACTGAATGCTAAGAAATAATATGCTCTGCAAAGGGATAAAAAATAAATAAAATAATAATAATAAAACTAGTTTTAAAATTAAAAAATGGCTTACACATTATTTGTAGTATTAATCGTCCTGGTTTCAATCCTGATGGTTCTCATCGTGTTGATCCAGGAGTCAAAGGGAGGTGGATTGGCATCTAACTTCTCTTCAACCAATTCCATCATGGGTGTACGCAAGACTACCGACATCGTAGAAAAGATTACATGGGGTCTCGCAGCTCTTATGGTAGTAATCAGCGTTGCTTGCGCATACGTTGCTCCGCAGGCAACAGGCGAAAATAGCGTTATGGAGGGTGCAACTCAGGAGCAGACTGCTCTTCCTGCTATGCCAGGTGCTAGCAAGGATGCAGCAGCAGGTGCTCAGAAAGCGGCTCCTGCAGCAGGTGCAGATGCTCAAAAGGCAGCTCCAGTAGTACCAAATGGCCCTGCTAAATAAAAAAACAGAAAAAAGGTACGAAAAAATTTGGTGGAATCATTTTTTTTTCGTACCTTTGCACCCGCTTACAAGAAAATGGTGGACGTAGTTCAGTTGGTTAGAGCGTCAGATTGTGGTTCTGAATGTCGTGGGTTCGAGTCCCACCTTCCACCCAGGATAAACCCTGCAAGATTTATTTCTTGCAGGGTTTCTTGTTATATTATCATATTAATTCTTGCTATATGATATATCTACAGTTAAGGTATAGACTACGAAAAAGCCTGCTAAGAGAAAAAACTCCTAGCAGGCTTGTTTATAATGATTATCTGACAACCTTTACCTCGCCGTTCTTGGCAATCTTAACGATACTTGAAGGTTGGTGAGGCTTATGCTCCTGACGACGGGTCCAGCACACGTAATCTACCGCATTCAGAATCTCTTCAGAGATATCACGATAGTTCTGAGCTGCAGGCTCGCCACTTACATTGGCACTTGTACTTACGATAGGCTTCTGGAAACGATAGCAAAGCTGCTTGCTGAACTCCTCGTAAGTAACTCTCATTGCCAAACTACCATCTTCTGCTACAAGATTATTAGCCACACCGTTCGCATCATCCAAGATGATGGTAGTAGGCTTAACAGGCATAGCCACATCGATGAAATCCCAAGCCACCTGAGGCACATTACGGAAATAACGAGCCATACGATCTGCCGAGTCAATGAGGCAGATAAGCGCCTTAGAATCATCGCGCTTCTTAATCTCATATACTTTCTTCACAGCCTCAGGATTAGTCGCATCACAACCGATTCCCCAAACTGTATCTGTAGGATAGAGAATCACTCCACCCTTACGCATGCATTCTACTGCATTCTTAATATCCTCTTCTTTAGTCATTTTCTTAACTGTTTGAAAATTGAACCCTGAAATTTAAATCTAAATTACCGTAATCCAGCATCAGAATCTGGTGCTTTCTGACATTCGTAATATGCAATATCCTTCATTCCATTGAGGAAGGCAGAAGCTTCCATACGCTTTTTACCTGCAAGCTGCAACTCATAGATATTGAGCCAATGGTCGATACAAGCTATCTGCAAATGTCCGCCTTCTATTCTGAAACATCCTACAGGTGCCATACCTCGCGAGTCTTCGCTAACTGTAGTCTTGAAAATCTTAAGCACCTGCTCTTTCACAGCATCTTTCTTCTTGATGTTGGTCCAGGCACCCGGATATGGTGAGAGACCACGTATGAAATCGTGTACCTGCTTAGCAGGCTTATGGAAATCAATGCAGCAAGTATCCTTGAATATTTTAGGAGCAGACTTGAGTTCTACACCTTCACCGATGAATTTTTCCTGAGCAATACTCGAAATATTACCATCTGATGCAATCAGCTGATCGATGGTTTCCAAAGCAATTTCAGCACCTAAATGCATCAATCCATCATATACATACTCTACATTCGCCTCGTCAGGAATAGGGAAACGCTTCTGCATAATGATGCGACCTGTATCTATATCGTGATCGAGGAAGAAGGTAGTAACACCCGTCTCTGTCTCACCATTGATAACAGCCCAGTTGATAGGAGCTGCACCGCGGTACTGTGGCAACAAGGCAGCGTGAACATTAAAGGTACCAAACTTGGGCATTGCCCATACAACCTCTGGCAACATCCGGAATGCCACCACTACCTGCAAGTCTGCCTGATAGCTCTTAAGTTGTTCCAGGAAATCGGGATCCTTCATCTTCACAGGCTGAAGCACTGGCAGTCCATGCTCTACAGCATACAGCTTCACCTGAGAAGGCTGCAAAGTGTCCTGATGTCTGCCCACAGGCTTATCAGGCTGCGTAACCACAGCCACCACATTGTAGCCGCCCTCTACAAGGCGCTTGAGGGATTCCACAGCAAACTCTGGAGTTCCCATAAATATGATTCTTAAATCTTTCTTTGTCATACTGTTCATTATTAATATTATTACTCTGCAGATATATCTGCCACAATGTGTCGATATACTTCATACACCTTGGTACGACTGATATAGCCCTTCAGCACGCCATTAATATCTACTACTGGCAACTGTGCGGCATCAGTCTTATCAAACTTCTGCATCACCTCATCCATCCTCTCGTTCTCACTAATTACGGCAGAAGGCTGCAACATAAGCTGTTTTACCTTGAAATGCTTATAGAGTTCGGTTCGGAATATGATATGACGAATCTTAGTAATATCGATAACTCCCAGCAAGACACCCGCTTCATCGAGCACAGGCAAGAAGTTATTATTACTTCGACTAATCTCGCTCACCAGTTTTTCCATCGGCAAATCTTCCTTGATCGGATGATAATCCTTCTCAACCAAGCTCTGCATACTCATCAGAGTGAGCGCTGCACGATCAATATGATGCGTGAGAAGTTTGCCCTCTCTAGCCAAACGCAAGGCATAGATACTGTGGCTCTCAAAGATACTGATGGTAAGGAGCGAAGATATGCACACAATCATAAGTGGCATAAAAAGCTGATAACCACCTGTAAGTTCGGCGATAAGGAAAATACCGGTAAGTGGAGCATGCATCACGCCCGTTATCAATCCAGCCATACCCATCAAGGTAAAATTCTGCTCAGGTACATAAACACCTACCTCATAGACATTCCAGAGTCTGGCAAAGAAGAAACCGGCAAATCCACCGATGATAAGAGAAGGAGCAAAGGTTCCACCACATCCTCCACTACCATTGGTAGCCGAAGTGGCAAAAACCTTGGTAAAGGTCACCAAGCCGATATAGAGAATCAACAGATTCTGATGACCTGAAAAAAGAGAACGGTTCATCACCTGCCCCCACTCTGCCTCATTCTGTCCCTTAAGAAGCACATTTACTGCCGAATATCCCTCACCATAAAGAGAAGGAAGAAGGAAAATGAGCGAACTGAGAATAAGTCCACCAAAAACCAACTTACAATAAGGATGATTCTTCATCTTGGCAAAAAGACCTTCACACCATGACATCGTACGCATGAAGTAAAGACTCATCAAACCGCAGAAGATACCCAACAGGATACATGCTGGCGTACGATTCAACTCCCATGGATTGGTAAGAGTAAAATCGAAAAGCGAACTGTCACCCATAAAGATATAGGTAAAACAGGTAGCAGTGACACAACTGATCAGGATAGGCAGAAGTGAAGCCATACTAAGATCAACCATCAGCACCTCGAGGGTGAAGACGAGTCCTGCGATTGGAGCCTTGAAGACTCCAGCAATAGCAGCACTGGCTCCACAGCCCACCAACAGAATCATGGTCTTCTTATCCATACGGAAAATCTGTCCCAGATTAGAACCGATAGCAGAACCGGTAAGCACAATAGGTGCCTCGGCTCCAACAGATCCACCGAAGCCAATGGTAATACCGGACGCTACTACCGAAGACCAGCAGTTATGCCCCTTTAGTCGGGAGTTCTTGGTCGAGATGGCGTAAAGCACACGGGTAATACCATGCGAAATATTGTCCCTCACCACATATTTTATAAAAAGTGAGGTAAGATAAATACCAATGATAGGGAAAAGCAGGAAGAGCAGATTATAACTGCTCTGCTGGAACCCGGAAGTAAGCAGCAACTGTATTTCGTGCACGATACCATGCAGGAAGAAACCTGCTACAGAAGCGAGCAAACCTATCACAAAAGCAAGGATAAGGGTCATCTGGCGGTCGGAAATATGTTCCTTCTGCCAAACAACGAATCTTTCTATCCTGCCTTGTTTGTATTCTGATAACTCTTCATCCATCATTCTTTTGTTATTTTAGAATTCCGATGTAAAGTGGAATTTGATATGTTCGAAGTCTTGCTGAGCCATACTCAATACGTAGCCTGAATCGGCGAGGAACACATCACGTCCCTCAATATCCTTGGCCATATACTGGTACTTACGCTTCTTGAAGTTCTCCAATTCCTTCTCATCGTCAGCCTCAATCCAACATGCCTTATGCAAGTGAACAGGCTCCCAACGGCACTTGGCGTTGTACTCGTTCTCCAAGCGATACTGGATAACCTCGAACTGCAACTGACCGACAGTACCCACGATGCGACGACCATTGAACTGGTTGATGAACAACTGTGCCACACCCTCGTTCATCAACTGCTCCAAACCCTTCTGGAACTGCTTGCTCTTCATTGGGTCATCGTTCTCGATGTACTTGAAGAGAAGTGGAGAGAACGATGGCAATCCACGGAAGTGAATCTTCTCGCCCTCAGTCAGAGTATCACCAATCTTGAAGATGCCGTTGTCTGGCAAACCAACGATATCGCCAGGATAGGCCTCATCGATGGTACTCTTACGCTGTGCCATAAACTGGGTAGGTGAAGAGAAACGTACGGTCTTGTCAAGACGTACATGGTAGTAAGGCTGGTTGCGCACAAACTTACCAGAACAAATCTTGCAGAATGCAATACATGAACGGTGGTTAGGGTCGATATTTGCAGTAATCTTGAAGATAAAACCAGTAAACTTAGGCTCCTCCGGTTCCACCATACGCTCCTCTGCCTTTGTTGGCTTTGGTGATGGAGCAATCTGCACGAAGCAATCCAAGAGTTCCTGCACACCGAAGTTGTTCAAGGCAGAACCAAAGAATACCGGTGCCACTTCTGCAGAACGATAGGTCTCCACATCAAACTCCGGATAAACGCCATCCACCAATTCCAGTTCTTCGCGCAACTGATTTGCCTCACGCTCTCCTACTCGCTCATCGAGTTCTTTAGACTGAATATCTACCTCAACCTTCTCGGTAACACGCTGCTTATTAGGTGTAAAAAGATTGAGCTGATGCTCATAAATATTGTAAACGCCCTTGAAACGTGCGCCCTGACCGATAGGCCAAGACAAAGGACGAACAGAAATCTTCAACTCTTCCTCCAGCTCATCAAGGACATCGAAAGGATCACGACCCTCACGGTCCATCTTATTGATAAAGATGATAACAGGAGTATTGCGCATACGGCACACCTCCATCAACTTACGGGTCTGTGCCTCAACACCCTTAGCCGAATCGACTACGATGATAGCAGAGTCCACCGCGGTGAGAGTACGATAAGTATCCTCGCAGAAATCCTGGTGACCCGGAGTATCGAGAATATTCACCTTATAAGGCTCGCCACTCTGACCATCAGGCAGATAGTCGAACTCCATCACAGAAGTTGATACGGAAATACCACGCTGCTTCTCGATATCCATCCAGTCGGAAGTAGCAGTCTTACGAATCTTATTATTTTTAACGGCACCAGCCACCTGAATCTGTCCACCGAAGAGCAGGAACTTCTCGGTCAATGTTGTCTTACCAGCATCAGGGTGCGAAATAATGGCAAACGTTCTTCTTCTTTCAATCTCTTTCATCAATAATATATATTATAATATGTATATCCTAAAAAAATAAATACTAATCTCTAATTACTAAAAAACACTTGTTCCGCCAGCAGATTACATATCGTCATCCTCAAACTTCAAGCCTTCAGTACGATCCTTGATATAGTAATCACTGAGCAATCCCACGAAAATTGAGATTTCCTTGATAGCTTTCTCTGTTTCAGGGGTAATCTCCTTCTTTTGCAATCTGAGCATCATAACTCCGTAAAGTGCATCGAGACAAGTCTCAACCTCATTAATATCCTTATCACCACGGTTGCGCAACTCTACAATAAAAGGCAACACCTTGTAATACTCAGCATTGTAAATAGGGAACTTCGAACTCTGAAGGAGTCTGCCGTGCAGATCAATGACATCCTGCAATAACACTCTATTAATGTCAAGATGCCCGCTCTCACGCTTACCTTCTTCATTCATCATACGAATGAGGTTACCAAACCAATCGAGTTCCTCATCTTTCTGTTCTGGTGTGAAATCGAATCGTTCGATATAGTTTTTCTTAATCACCGGCAGCGAACATCCGTAGGCACGGATAATATCCTCTATCTGCCACATATATAAGAGGTATTCTGCAATACTTTCCTTTCTTAATTTCTGTGCTACAAACATAACTTAAAATTCTGGTAAATGATAAAGATTAAACATCGTTCCAAAAAGAGCGATGATTGAGAAAATAATCACGATACTTCCTATCACCTTATTGATGATAAGGATTCCATTTGTATCAAACTTACCTCTGATCTTATCAACGAGCCAAGTGAGTCCAAACCACCACAACAAGGCTCCAAACATAATGCTCAGATAACCCATGCCCATCTCTAGCGGCATATCCGGAACCACAAAGGCAAACTGTGCAAAGGTAGCCATAAAGAGAAACACAATGAGCGGATTACTCAAGGTAACCAGAAAAGCCGTAATTCCATTATGCCATAAAGTACCCTGCTTATTGCTCGACTTATGCATATTCTTCATCGGATCACTCTTGAAGCAATAGATTCCGAACACCAGCAGCAAAACACTACCAAAAATCTGCAGGTAGAACTTGTTCTGCGCATTATTCACAAAGTCCATCACGAAACTCATACCTAAGCCCGTGAAGAGTGCATATACGATATCACTGCACGCAGCACCAATGCCCGTGACGAACCCAAACCAGCGTCCCTTGTTGAGCGTACGCTGAATACAAAGAATGCCTACAGGACCCATAGGGGCGGAGGCAATCACTCCGATGATAATTCCTTTGAATATAAAGTCAAGGATGTTTATCTCTATTGGAAATGCTAAACTCATTTTTCGTACATTATTCTATAACAGCGGGCAAAGTTACAAAAAAAAGGGCACATTTGCAATATTTTTGCCCAAAACTTCTAAAATTATACTTTTTTATACAAGAAAAAGTTGATATTTTCAAAATGATTCATTATCTTTGCAGCATAAATAAACAATTCTAACTAATTTAAAAAGTAACATGACTGAAAATACATTAAAACCGTACGTTATTGGTTTAGATCTTGGTGGTACAAATTCTGTGTTCGGCATCGTTGATGCTCGCGGTGATATTAAGGCTACAACAGCTATCAAGACTGGTGGCTATAAGACAGTGGATGAATATGTAAAAGCATCCGTAGAGGCTTTGCAGCCAGTACTTGATACAATCGGCGGTATAGAGAAAATCAAGGGCATGGGTATCGGTGCTCCTAACGGTAACTTCTATACAGGTACCATTGAGTTTGCTCCTAACCTTCCTTGGGCTCATGATGGCGTAGTGCCATTGGCAGAACTCTTCAGCAAGGCTCTTGGTATTCCTGTGGCTCTGACCAACGACGCAAATGCTGCTGCACTTGGAGAAATGACTTATGGCGTAGCTCGTGGTATGAAGAACTTCATCGACATTACTTTGGGTACTGGTGTAGGTTCTGGTATCGTGATCAACGGTCAGATGGTATATGGTAGCGATGGTTTCGCAGGTGAGTTGGGTCACGTAATCGTGGTTCCTGGCGAGGCTGGTCGTCCATGCGGCTGCGGCAGAAGAGGTTGTCTGGAGACATACTGCTCTGCTACTGGTGTAGCTCGCACAGCACGCGAATTCCTGGAGACAAGCGATGAGCCATCTTTGCTCCGCGAGATGGACCCTGAGAAGATTACTTCTTACGACGTGAGTGTGGCTGCCGGCAAGGGCGACGCTTTGGCTAAGCGCATCTACGATTTCACCGGAAAGATGCTGGGTGAGGCTTGTGCTAACTTTGCAGCCTTCTCTGCACCAGAGGCATTCGTATTCTTCGGCGGTTTGACCAAGGCTGGAGACCTCTTGATGGAGCCTTTGAAGAAGGCATACGATGAGAATGTATTGAAGATTTACAAGGGCAAGGCTAAGTTCCTGGTATCAACTCTTGATGGAAGTTCTGCTGCCGTTCTCGGCGCCAGCGCTGTGGGTTGGGACTTGTAAATTCATCTGATATAATATAAAAAATCCCGGGTGATGATGAATCGCCTGGGATTTTTTATGTTTTAGTGATGATGAATCATTGTATATGAATCTTCTTTTTATATCTCCTATCTTTTACAACTCCAGGAAGTTCCTGACGATGGTCTTGCCTTCTGGGGTCAACACGCTTTCGGGATGGAACTGGATGCCATGGATTTCATAGTTCTTGTGCTTCAACCCCATAATGCAACCATCATCACTTACAGCCGTAATATCCAGACAATCAGGGAAACCACTTTTATCTACGACCCATGAATGATATCTGCCGATTTCTATACGCTTAGGCAATCCTTCAAAGACGGGGTCATTACCAAACTGAGTACATGGTGTAGCTACCCCATGATAAACCTCAGAAAGATTGGTAAGTTTAGCACCGAAAGCCTCACCGATAGCCTGATGTCCCAAACAAACTCCCAACATAGGCTTCCTACCAGCATATTTCTTAATCACATCCATCAGAAGTCCTGCCTCCGAAGGAATACCAGGTCCTGGGCTCAATATGATCTTGTCGAAGCGGTCAAGCTCCGACAGCTGAAACTGATCGTTACGGAATACCGTAACCTCAGCACCCAACTCCTTCACTAGATGGGCAAGATTATAAGTAAAGGAGTCGTAATTATCTATGATAACTATTTTCATCTTCATTGTATATTATTGATTATTTATTAGTGATTATACCTCACTAATCATTAATCACTACTCACTAATCACTTTCTAAAGCTTCTCAGCAATATGAATCGCCTTAGTCAAAGCTCCCAGTTTATTATTACACTCTTCCAATTCATACTGGTCGTTGCTCTTCGCCACAACTCCACTTCCTGCCTGGAACCAGAGTTCGCCATTACGGCTGATAAAGGTACGAATTACAATAGCCTGATTCAAATCGCCGTTCAGTCCTATGAATCCGATACATCCACCATAAGCGCCACGATTGTGAGGCTCCAATTCAGAGATAATCTGCATCGCTCTCACCTTAGGCGCACCACTCAAGGTACCAGCAGGGAAAGTATCTATGAATTCCTTAATATGGTCAGCATTCTGATCCAATGTTCCGCTCACACGGCTCACCAGATGAATCACGTGACTGTAAAATTGCATATCCTTATAGAAATCCACCTTCACATTGTGGCAGTTACGGCTCAAATCATTTCGTGCCAAATCCACAAGCATGACATGTTCTGCATTCTCCTTCGGGTCATTACGGAGAAACTCAGCAGCTTTTCTATCCTGTTCCATATCACCCGTTCGGCGGGTCGTTCCAGCAATAGGATCAATGAAAGCCTTCTCTCCTACAATACGATTATGAGTTTCAGGTGAAGAACCGAAGATACGGAAGCCACCAAAATCGAAATAGAAGAGATAAGGTGATGGATTGATGCTACGCAAGGCACGGTAGAGCTTGAAGTCATCCCCCTCATAACGCTGCACAAATCTACGGCTCACCACAATCTGGAACACATCGCCACGCATACAATGCTGGATACACTTGCGAATGTTCGCCTTGTGCTCCTCATCAGTAAGAGTAGAGGTTGTTTCGCCTACCGGGTGGAAATCATAAGGCTTCACATTCGCCTTGTTCACCGCCTTCATCAATGCATCCAACTCGGCATTGCCGACAGCTCTATTTGCCTCAGAAGCCTGAACATCATCAGCGGTTCCCTCTTCGCCATACCGTTCGCTCAAAGCGATAAGTTGCATCGTATTATTGAAATGATCAAACACGATGATGTCCTTATACATAATATAATAGATATCCGGCGCATCATTCTTTGCCATCGTGGTATCCTTTACAGGGATATTCTCGAAGTAACGTACTGCATTAAAGGTCGTGAATCCATAAAGTCCACAGAAATTCTTTCCCTCTCCCTCTACATGGAAACTCCGGATGAACTCATTGAAAGCTTTCGAAATGGCGAGCTTGCAATCTTCTCCCTTTCCTTCGCCAAAAGCTGGAAGTTGCTGTTTTTCAACACTGCCATCAGGATAAGTCTTGATAACCTCTCCATGACTCACGGCAATGCTAGCCAATGGATGTACCCCAATAAAGGAACGGGAATTCTCTGAACCATGATAGTCGCTACTCTCCATCAGAGCCGACTGGGGGTAAATATCTCTCAATCGCATATAAACTCCCACAGGCGTATAGAGGTCGGCGAGAATCGTACGAGTTACTGTCGTATAATTAAACTTAGCCATTTTTTCTTATTGATTGAACTTTAACTAATTACACCCACACGCCCTGAAAGGGCTGAAGCTCCTAGCCCAGGGTAACACCCTGGGTAGTAATGAGTGTAAGTCTGTCGCCCTGAAAGGGCAAAAGCTTTAAAATACTTTAGAAATTTCCATATTCTCCAGCCATTTCCTTATGGCTCAAATAGGTTTCTACATCCTTGTCACCACGGCCAGAAACGGTCAAAACAACCACGTCGTCCTTCTTGAACTTCATTTTCTTCAAGGCAGCCACAGCATGAGCACTTTCAATGGCAGGTATGATACCTTCCATACGAGTCAGTTCGTAACCGGCATAGATAGCCTCATCATCCTTGATGGCAAGTACATGACTTCTGCCCCTTGTAGCCAAGTCTGCATGCATAGGTCCAATACCCGGATAATCCAAACCGGCACTGATGGTGAAGGCTTCCTCAATCTGTCCATCCTCTGTCTGCATCACAAGCGTACGGGCACCGTGAATGATTCCCTCTGTACCACAATGCATAGTTGCAGCCGTGTAATTGGTATCAATACCATGACCGGCAGCCTCAGCCAGATAGATCTGAACCCGTTCATCATCGATATAATGATAGATGGTGCCTGCAGCATTGCTACCGCCACCAACACAAGCGATGAGGTAATCAGGATAATCGCGGCCAATCTTCTCTTCCAACTGCCATTTCAGCTCCTCACTGATTACGCTCTGCATCTTTGCTACGATATCAGGATAAGGATGAGGTCCCATCGTAGAACCTACGATATAGAATGTATCCTGCGGATGACAGCACCAGTCGCGGATAGCCTCAGAGCATGCATCACTCAAAGTCATATTGCCCGTACGGACAGGATTCACCTTGGCACCCAGCATCTTCATACGCTCCACATTGGTATGCTGGCGCTCCACATCGGTAGCACCCATAAAGATTTCACACTTCATATCCATCAAGGCACAGACGGTGGCAGTTGCAACACCATGCTGTCCGGCACCGGTTTCGGCAATGATACGCGTTTTACCCATCTTCTTTGCCATCAGAATCTGACCGATGGTATTGTTAATCTTGTGCGCACCGGTATGATTCAGATCCTCACGCTTCAGATAGAGTTGGCATCCATACTTTTCGCTCATTCTCTTCGCAAAGTAAAGAGGTGAAGGACGGCCAACATAATCCTTCAGGAGCGCATAATACTCTTTTTTGAACTCCTCGCTCTCTATGATAGGCTTATAAGCCTCCTGAAGCTCAGTTACACACTTATATAAAATCTCAGGAACATAAGCTCCTCCGAATTTTCCAAAAAATCCTTTATCGTCAACTTGATACATATTACTTTGAACTTTGAATTTTGAACTTTGAACTTTATGATTACTCCCTTACTTTGAACTTTGAATTTTGAACTTTGAACTATATGATTACTAAGACAACATATCATAAAGTTCAAAGTTCCAAGCTCAATGTTCAATGTTAATGTTTGAGTGCTTCGAAAAGCAGGTCGAGTGCCTGGTCTGGATTGCCAACTTCATTAAGTAATGTCACGAACTTACTACCGATGATGGCACCTGCTGCGTTATCCTGCGCACTCGTAAGAGTCTGCTTGTTACTGATTCCGAAACCAATCATTCGAGGATTACGGAGATTCATACCATTGATATGATTGAAATAAGCCAACTTAGCATCGCCGAAGCTACTCTGGGCGCCCGTAATGCTGGCAGAGCTGACCATATAGATAAAACCGTCAGTATGTTCGTCGATGAATCGGATACGCTCCTCACTTGTCTCTGGGGTAATCATCATGATAACGCGGATATCATATCTGTCAGCAATAGGCTTTACCACTTTCAGATAATCATCAAATGGAAGATCAGGAATGATAGTTCCACTTACACCACTTTCTACACAACTCTGGAAGAATTTCTCAATTCCGTAGTGCATGATAGGATTCAGATAGCCCATCAGCACAAGTGGCAACTGCACTTCATTCTTGATGTCCTTCAACTGAGCGAAGAGCTTCTTCACGGTCATTCCATTCTTCAAAGCCTTGGTACCAGCACTCTGAATGACAGGTCCATCAGCCAGCGGGTCACTGAATGGGATTCCTACCTCTATCATATCTATTCCCTTGCGCTCCATCGCCTTAATCACATCACCCGTTCCTTCGAGGGTTGGGCAACCAGCACAGAAATACAAGCTCAAAAGCTTGCGGTCTTTATTGTTTGCAAATAATGCATTTATCTTGTTCATCTTGTTTTATTTTTATATATGTAGGGAGAAGGAGTTCATACAGAATTAACCTTTACTTTACCTTACTTCACTCCTACTACTTTTTTATTTCGTTTAAGAATTTATTGAGCTTTTCCACATCCTTTACCCCCGGTTCTATCTCAAACCTGGAGTTGAGGTCAATACCTACGCATTGATATGTTAGCTATGTACTGGCTCATTCTGATGCAGACCGGAAGGTTTGCCGAGTGGGAGTTTTCGTGAATGATTCTATTCCGGATATGGTGGATAGGATTCATTCGTTCTCTCTGAATGCTGTGCAGATGCATGGAAATGAGAGTAGAGAACTTTGCGAACAGCTGCGTGAAGCAAACAGGGATATAAAAATCATTAAAGCCATCAGTGTTTCCAATGCTGGGGACATTCAGAAATATAAGGAGTATGTAGGCGCTGTTGACTATTTCCTTTTCGACACCAAATGCAAAACGAGAAATACAAGCTCAAAAGCTTGCGGTCTTTATTG
>OQWE01000351.1_pt1 | contig 15998 bp, 15 predicted proteins | sample 1691591 | NCBI WGS metagenome assembly OQWE01 (sample SAMN03418265, study PRJEB22391) | human gut metagenome | biome: human-gut; feature: organic feature; material: feces | host: Homo sapiens | place: Tanzania | collected 2013-01
TAATACTAGCGTATATGCGCGATATTGATGTTCTGGAACTCCAGAACATCATTAAAAATTATTATGGGTTCTCGGCTCTTCGGAGTCTAACCCAATTAAATTTATTATCTTTTATAAAAGATAATAAATTTAATACAAAGCGCAATCGCGCTTTGTTAGCCGAAATATTCGGCGATAGAGTCCATGAGGACTCATTTATGACGGACTTACAGTTCGTCATAAGTAAAATATTATACGCTATATTATATATATAGCGTATGTGGGGGGAATATTTATTTAAACTAAAACGAGGTGTATTATGTTCGAAGAAACTAATGTTGTTCCTAATGTAAAGATCCGCGTAGAGTTTGATTCTACTGGTGACGAGATTACCTTAACCGGTAAGAATGCTTTAAACAAACTTTGTCAAATCTGTAAAGAGCATAATGTTCCGTTCAGAGCAGAACTCTTTACTGATATGCTTCTCGAATCTTCACCGGACTATGTTGAGTATCGTCACAAAATAATAATTTCTGACGGATACAAAATGATTCCGTGCAAAGAGTTTGAGATGTATGTCCTCAAAAACATTAATTTAATAAAGGGAATGATTTTCCCTTTATTAGCTCCCCTCGTAGATTTCAGTGATATCTTATCACCGAAATCATTCAAAGAGTCCCTTACAATTCGAGATTCAATAGTGTCTCGATTAAACTTAATTCAAGAGGCTCTTGAATTAAGTGTCAAACTCATAAAAGAGTTTGGAAAAGAGGGGATAGGATGGAATAATGTGGTGACAAAAATAAAAAATATCACCACTGAAATACCGTCGATAATAAATAGAATCGACGTATTGGACACGAATATATCATGTCTAATAGAAAAAATTAATACTATATTTGAAGTGGAGGTATAAAATGTACCTCGATTCAAATATATACATCGATGCCAAATTCGATGCTGAATTTGGTAAAGGTTGGTGGGCATTTGCTCACAGTTACGATAGGGGTGGAGCACTATTTGTGCTAATCCCTAATTAGAATATAAAATAACAGGGTAGAGAAATCTACCCTGTTATTTTTTTTTGTAAAAAGGCTAGAGAATAATCTCTAGCCTGATTATAGAGTTCAAGAGGAAGGAAAACGAATGATTTGAACGTAAGTGTTTGCGCACTCATTTTATTTATAAGTTAGAAACTTTAAAAATTGATTCGATTAGATATTATAATAGTGAATAATACTACAATTGTATTATATCATATTTTTACAAAATAAAAAAAGAAAGGAATGGACGGAAGTAGCAGCTTCCGTCCATATGGTGATAACCATGTATATTAGTATGTTAAGTAAAGTTCAAACAAGTTTGAACAATTTCTATGATGCTCTTAATAGTATCATCCACCTAGACTTTAATATTAAAAGCAATAGATTGATCCTATGTACTTCGGACCAAAAGGTAAAGGATTTAAATGACCTATTCCAATATCATTTAAAATCATTACTACTTCAATCGGTTCATAACAAGCAAACTGTTCCGATTATTAATATGTTACAAGATATAAGTTTACATATTAATGAGCGCGTGAATCATTATAACAGCTTGTGTAGAAAGTTTACCGATCAATCTATCCCTGGTATTATATATGATATAATGTATAATAAACTATGGTATTGTGCTAAATGTCTAGAGAGAATAAAAGATTGTATTTAATATATCATTGGAGTAGTGTTAATAAAAAAATACTACTCTTTTATTTTTTCTTAGATCCAAAACATTTTTATAATCGTTAAGACTAATATTATGGAGACAGAATAATGCCTGAAAACTTACCTAACCAGAAAAAAATCGATGCTTCACTGGATTTATTAAAAAGACAAGTAAACGACTTATACACTACTACATACTATAGCCCGGATAACTCTGAAGAATATCAAACCCAAGTCTCTGATAAATTAGACAATGCAATTAGAATTTCAACTCAGGGAGATGGTGAATTTCAAAATATATCAAACGTTTCCCGATTATTTAGAAAAGCTTTTAAAGATGACAATAACAGTGCTGTATCTAGATTATATAATTCATTTGGTACAGGAAATTCTGACGATATATCATCAATCTTTCAAAATACAAATTTGTTATCGTCTATTATGTATTCATATTCTAAAACCAAATGGATTACAGAATTGGATAATGAATTTGATTTAGTATGTAAATACATGGTAAAACTTCAAGCGGCATTAGATATTAAAAGAGATGCTGTATTGTGCTCTGATTCATATAGTAAAAAGTTTTTAAACGTTAGAGCCAAGGGAGAAAATCCTTCATCTGATAAGAATATCACTATTCAAAATAACATTAATGCGATGATTAAGAAATATGACTTGGCCGAAAAGGTTGAGCAATGGTATGACTATACGTCCAAATATGGGGAATGTTTTATCTATTGTGTACCATACAAAACAGCATTAGATGAATTGCTCAAAAGAAAAAAGAATACCAATTATGCGATTCAAGAATCTACTCTAGAAGATTATTTACCCAAGGGAGCGAAAGGAACAGCAACAGCCATTTCTTCAGAGAACGGAGCTCCGTGTATTAAGATTCAATTAGATACCTCAAAAGTCTTGATGGATGTTATTGAAAACAACCAATACATCTATAAAGCTATGAATAGCGATAAACTTAAAGGACTATCTGAATCGTATAATAATAGTATTCACGAATCAGAGAATACGTTAAAATTTGAGAAACCAATTATCGGGGAAGAGATAGAACTAGAAGATGACGACAAAACATCTTCCAACGGTCTCTTTGACAAAAAGACAAAATCTGATAATGTTCAGCTTAAAGTAAACGGTGCTGTATTAAGAAGTATAGGTCACGATAAGATAATTCCGGTATATATAGAAGATACAATGTTGGGAGTATATTATATTAAATATACAGAATTTAGCGATGTCGGATTAAATGCCGCTGGGGATTTCAAGGGTTACAATAGTATCACTACTATGTTTGATAATGCTGCTCTTGGTGGAGGTCGTAAGATTTCCGAAGATTCTGCAAACAAAAAAGATATGTTATTAAGAACAATTGCTGGTCAAATATCTGAAAAGATAGATAAATCGTTTATTAATGCCAATGCCGATTTACAAAAAGAGATATATCTATTATTGAAATTCAACGATACTTATAATCAAATAACCAATGATCTTAACATGAACATTGTATTTGTACCATCTGACGATATTCATCATTTGAAATTCAAAGATGATCCAACAACTCATCGTGGTATTAGTGATCTATGGGATGCTCTTGTTCCGGCAAAGCAATGGATAACCTTAAATCTTACATATGTTTTAGGCAATACGACTCGTGGATTTGATCGTAGAGTATATTACGTTAAGCAGTCTCTTGATACTAATACAGCTCAATCATTACTCAACGTAATATCTACGATTAAAAAAGGTAACTTTGGTATTAGACAGATGGAGAGCGTAAACAATATTTTGAATATTGTAGGACGATTTAACGATTTCGTAATTCCAATTGGTCCATCTGGCGATGCTCCTATTCAATTCGATACACAGTCTGGACAACAGTTTGATTTTCCTAGTGATTTGGCTAGTGTATTAGAAGAAGCAGCTATTAACTCTACAGGAGTTCCATTGGAGATTGTAAATTCATCCACCAATATGGATTTTGCTGTAAGATACACGATGACGAACGCCAAACTTTTAAGAAATGTACTAAAGAGACAATTGAAAATGGAATCATTTTTGTCTGATGTGTTTAGTAAGATTTATAAATTTGAGTTTGATGAGTCTGTCGAATTAGAAGTGATGCTACCTCCTCCAGCGTTCTTAAGCGTAACACAAGGAAGCCAATTACTGAGTTCTGTTACGCAATATATCGATGCTGTTATGGAGATCGAAATGGCTGGTGAAGAAGACGATGTAAAAAATATGTTCAAAAAGAAGATGTTAAGAAAGATTATTCCCGATTATATTTCCGATCAAGAGATACAAGATATTAAAAATAGCATTTCTCTCGATAAACAAATTAAAGATGCAGAGAATATAGAGTAATTAAAATATCCAGATGGATCACACCATCTGGATATTATTTAACTAATTATTGTTGCTGTTGTGACTTAGAGGCTAAGTCTTCGAATGGTATATTTTTGCTAGCTTTATTCAAGAGTTCAGTGGTATTGGTATCACTAAGAATACTAGCGACTCTACTACCTCTACCACTATCAGTAGCATAAGAGAATGCTTTATATTTGAAGTCGTTGTGATTAAGAATAATACGACGGCTATCATCTGTAGTAGTGAGATCGTTAGATAGCATTAATGCGGCATACTTATTTACTGTGTTACCACGTATAGGATAACACTTGAAGCTCAAGTTAAGCTCTTGGAAAGAATACTCACCACGCTTAGCGTTATATAAGTCCGAGAATTGAGCTTCGTTTGGTTGAGCATTAGCTAACAAATACGCCATTTCAATACGCTTCATTGTATTATCTGTTACATAATACAAGAATGTAAAAGTCTCATAGTCCGGTCCGGGATCGTTAATAGCGTTTCCGATAAGACCATGATATGTTTTTGCGCCAGAGTGAGGATCCTTAATACCAGTCAAGAACTTGTAGATGTATTTGGTAAGTAAAGCGCCAGATCTTTCGTAGAAACTCATACTAACATCAGTAGAAGTCTCTTCTGTAACTTTGTTGATGAATTGAGTAGTATCAATACCGTTACTAATATCACCAGTTTCAGAAGTAACATTACTAATACCATCTAAACCCTTAAATTCACATTCTAAAATATGAATGAATCCTTCTTGAAGCTCATTGATATAAGGATCCTGTTTAGCCAATATTTCCATGAATCTGGGGACATTGACTACAGTTAAAAACGAATAACCGGTTTCGTATAAGTCAAACTGTTTTAAGTTAGAAAAGTCTGTAACTCCTCGCATCAATGTGTATTCTGATACATTACGAGGCATTTTCAGATATTTAAATCCAGCATTAGAAACAGCATCCTGATTATAATTGGCGGTTGAACTAATTAGTGTATTTTCTGTTTGTGTAACAGCCATTACTATATTTTCCTTTCATTCAGCATTAAGACTCGGAACTAATATTAGCACCGCTTTCAATAGCGAATACGTCAAACACTTCACCCTGAACGAAGTCATAATAATAGCATTCTAATGAGCCATTAAAGACTTTAGAGTTTACCATTTCAGAATTAGCGGTATATTTCAACGAAATACTACTGAAATATTTTTTGTAGTTTTCGATTACATTATCTTCAATCAAAGATCTATATTTATCAAATCCATCAGCGCTATTATTCATAATCATGAATCTGATAGACGGACAATACTCTCTGATGGCTTTAATGACTCTTTGTGTAATCAATACATTATTAATGTATTTCAACGGACCCATGTGGTCTTGTGTAGTATATAATGATTGTAATGACAGATACCCGTTTGCATCATAATTAATGAAGTTTACGCCACTATCTTCCAATACTTGCTTATAATTATATTTTGGCGTGATTCGAGGAATTACATTCAATGTATCTTCTATAGCTTCGGTGATAATGAATCCATTAAACTGACCAGCAACAGGAGAAGAAAGATTATTGATATAGTAATTAATCAATAATGGAGCTAATCCATGACACATTGTAACCTTGATTTGCTGAGAAGTCAGAGAATCAGTAATATCATATGTAGAGATATAATCACCAACAAACGGAGACTGTACCCATTCGGTAGAATTTACAATATCAAGCACATCACTAACACTATTGATATTTAAGCCCATATCTCTAAAGAAGAAGAAGTCTTCTCTCTCGTTAGCGAGATTAGAAATAGCAGTTTTGACATCAGTTTCCTTTTTTCCAGGTGTATATGGATAATTAGCATCTACGCAGAAATCGACTTTATACTGCTCGACATCATAAATAGCATCAGAGAATGTTCCGTTAAAGAATTTTACAGCTTCCTTAGCCCAAGGTTCTGTCCAAGTTTCGCCAGGGAAAGGCGCGTCGCTAAATTCACCATTTGCATTTTCGTCAGAAATAAGCTTGATACCATATTGAGAACTTAAATTGATACCAGTATCATCAATACTAATGGTAGCAAGGTCGACTTCTTTAAATGTTTTTGCAAATAATATATCTAATTCATATAAATCATCTTCGGTATATCCTGTTAATTCAGACACTTTGCTAATGAAAGCATTGAATCCAGCTCTATAAGTATATGCTCTAACTTGATTACTAGACGATTTTACTAATTCCAAACTAACATTCTGTTTATTCTTTACTACAGTAATCCTAGGTTTCGTAGAGAAAGAAATAAGTTCTTGGTTGGTTGTATTTTCATATATACTTAATGTATAAATAGGAACCTGTAAAGATCTCGAACTTGTATAATCAGTAGAGATCTTAATTTTTTTAATGCTTTTTCCGCGTCCATTGTCACAAATTACAAATAATGGGAATTTCGAATCTGTTTGCAAAGTCTTAGCATAAGCATCCACATCGGATTCGCTCTTAGCTTCTTCTTTATTATCTAATTCATACTTAATGGATAATTTGGTTATTGTAGCCGGAGTATCTGTAACTTCTGTAGTTTCATTACCGTCACTACCAATATATAATTGTTTTCCTTCACTATCAACTTTATTTTCGGTAGTTGTTGTTAAATTAGCAACCACGATTAAGTTAGATAAAGTTGCTGTTTCGGAAACAATACGCTTACCGATAACTCTACCACCAGCTTTCAGAATATTAAAAGCCTGAATAGACGGCTGACCATATTTCTCAAAACTCGGAGTTCCATATAACCGAACAAATCTAGAATAATCTGTAATTGTTATTTTTTCCGGCCCTTTATCGGACGAAAATACGCATAAAAATAATGGAGTTGTTGGATCCATTACGGTGGTAGAAGTTCTATCTGCTAAAACTTCGTTCCAATTAACAATTGTACCAGCGTACATATAATATTCCTCCTTAAGGAATAAATTGTGTTTGATAATTATCAAATATAATTTATTAAAATGTTGAAATAAACTATTACATCGTAATGATTCTTTCCAATGGGCTTTCTTTATGCTTAATTTTACCCTTCTTCTCATCATCAGATAATAGAATAGCACTCATAATTGCACTATCTAAATTTTCAGATGTAAGTGAGACGAATGGAGATATGTGCTTAGATGCTTCTTTAATAGATATTGGTGTATATCCTGTCATGCTATCATTTATTGCTTTAGATAGTCTAAATGGTTTTGATATATCAGATGGGTCTCTACATATTTTCGAATATATTAATCCCATTGCTTGAGAATGAACACCATATTCGCCAGAGTTTAATGACATACATTCAAATGGATATTCGTATAAATCATTATATGGAATAGAGTTTGGTATTCTTCCAGTTTGAATATGGAGTCTGAAAAGTTCTCCGATATTATTGATATTTTGTTCGACAAAACATCTCGTAACAAGCTGATCATCTTTGAAAAATATTAATACTCTATAATCAGATTCTAACAAATGACTTTCTAATTTTAGATTTTTTCTTTTTTCTATTCTATTTGGTTTACAAACAAAAACAGTCGGGAAAGTGAATGTCATTAATTTACCAAGATCACCATTTGGTTTTATTAATCGGTAATTAAATGAACCCATTAAAGCGACATATGAACCTTCGATAGTAGCTGAGCTTGAAGCTCCGCTTCCAAAATAATCTTCTGGGATATAATACTCTAAAGATCCGTCTTGATTAAAAACTATTGCGTTTCCTTCACGTCTGGTGAATGGAGGTATTTCAGTATATTTAAACGTTGCCATAATAAACTTCCTTAGCAGATTTATTTATAAGTTTTTATTTATAAAAAAGTCGAAGTGGAAAATCCACTTCGACTGCGGTTATTCAAAAAAAGTGCACATGATGAACTGATTGGTCGAATACTCTACACGTTTAGGTGGATATTAAATCCTAGCTATTCGATTAGCCAATCAGCTCATTATCTTAATGTTATATCTATGGTATTTTTTTACTGAACAGTAACAGTGACGTTCTTCTTGGAAACTGTAATAGCAGTATCCTGAGCCTCGACTGTGACTTTACCACCAACAGCAGCAGCAGTAGCGCTTGTAGCCACGGTGGGTGTAACACTCTTAGAAGTACCAACAAATTCAGCGGTGAATGTAGGCTGAACCATAGTAGCTTCTTCGGAAGTGAAACCAAGAGATGTACTAAGAACAGCACCGGTTCCAACGAAGGAAGCAGTACCATCGAAACTAGGATCGACGGAAGCACCGGTCTTAAGGGCAACCTCTTGAGTACCAAATGTCGGCAAGGAGCCGGACAAGGAAGGAGCAGTGTAATCTACACCACCAGCCGCCGTCACAGCGTCACCATAGAATGTATCATCATCGCTACCAACATAAGAAAGGGAAAGAGTTTCACTATCGGCATCAACAGAGAACTGTACACCTTTCTTTACAAACTTAGCGGTAGAGTCGGCACCCTTAGTCACAGAACCAGCTGTTAAGGAATAAGCAGTACCAGCATCAGTTACAGTAGCAACTTCAGCACTGGATAAAGTAATACTAGCTTTTAAGCCAGGAAGAGTTACACTACCAGCAGGAGTATAATTAGCCACTTGTTCTTCCGTGGGGTCAGAAGCTTTGATAGATACGGAAGCAGTCTTCTGATACTGGGCAGAAGCAGCAGTACCGGCGGTGATATCGACACTACCAGCAGGAGTTACTTCCAAAGCATTGAATGTAGCGGGCACATCAACAGTATCTTGGCCAGCAATACTGTATTCACCAGCTTTACCGACGCTGATATTGTCAATAGCATCGATTACTTCAACCTGACCAGAAGCAGAATCCTTATGAGAAAGCGCTTTAAGGTTTAAAGCAGAATCAGCAGATAACTCTTCTACAGTTACATCATCAGCTAAATCGATACCGGCAATTGTACGAGTTTTAGGAACATAAGTAGCAGCAGCATGAGAAATGGTCTCATAGATATTCTGATCACCAATTTCTTCCCATACGGCACTGGCTACGCTCGTTCCCTTATCAGCACAAATGAACTCTTTACCATCAGCCTGGAACAGTACAACGTCGCCAGATACAGGAGCAACGCCCTTTTCATTGTAGAAAGCGTCAATAGCTTCACGATGAGTTTGCTCGTCAGTCTTGGTAACAACACCAACAAAGTGCATTACACCTTCGAGGTGAGAAATCTGAGTCTTAATAAAGTCAGCAACAGCTTTTTCAGTTGCGATGTTAGCACCATCTTCAGTCAGAGTGGTTACTACATCTTTAAATACAACACTACCAAAACCTTCAACTACCGCTCTAAGATCGGCATCTTTCAAGAAATAAGTAGCGCCAGCAATGGTAAGTTTTTTCAAAGTGTTGCTATTTTCATAGCTAGGATTGATAGCCATATTTTTTTTGACCTTTCTTCATTTAAATTGTATTAGAGAAAACTAATTCTTCGTCTTCTCCAACAGATACAATGAATTTTTTGTTTAATTCTGTGGTAATAGAGTGTTGAGTCATTGTCCCATCATCATTACTACCTGTAGTATTATACAGCTTCATTACACCAGGAGTATCAGAATCTGCTGGTGAAACATCTAGTAGTTTATGATATTCTGCATTTTCAGCAAAATAACCATAAACAGAATAATCGGCCAGATCTATATAGATTTTGTATGAATATGGAGCAATTACTATAGTATGATTTACTGTAGTGTAGAATTTATTGTTGTAATAATATCCCTGAACTACGATACCACTTGCAGATTGCTGATCTGTATAAGCCAGATTACTATACGATGTTACTCCATCTCCTATTTTAGATCGTAAACCATCGGAGGCTGTATCCACTAACAGAACTTCACCCTTAAGTGGAATAAAATCTGCCGAAAATGCAGATTCTACATCTCTTCTAAGAGCCAATCTAGTTTTAATAGTTCTTACACTCATGTAGAAACTCCTCCTAGATTTGACCTATGCATTACAATCAAGAATTAACGTATCAGTTTCATCAATTTTCGTTGTTATTTCTTGTTGCAATTGAGAAATTTCTGTAGTTCCAATTTCTTTACCATAGAAACTACATGTTTTATCCAATGTAGGATTATATACGAATACACCTTTTTCAATAATTGGAGTATCGTTTAATGTCTCCATAGGAACATTCATAGTTTCTACAGCAAACCCACGAATGTTTTTAGTTTTATCATCTACAATAGAGATTACGTTGAATTTATAATCTCCCATTTCTATGATAATCTGTTTTTTATCTTCTACAAGAGTAGCATTTATTACACGATCAATTAACCCAGAACCAGAGACCTGCTGATTAACACGAAGATTCGTATCAAATCCAAAATCAGCTACAGATATGACTTCAATTTTACGATTTTCGATAGATTGAAGAAGACCAGCTTGACCTTCTACTCTCTCCGATACTTCGGCTTCTAATGCTGTTTTAGTAGCATAATCAGACCCGTTTCCAAGTTCTACCCATTTTGAATCGGCATATACATATTCTACATCATCGGGTTGAACAATAATTACATCACCAGCTTCTGGTGTATGTGAATTATCATTTAGCCATAATGTGATGCGATCACGTCTCTCTGAATCAGTATTTAAACTATTATCAATTGTAATAACAGTTAATAACTTTAAAGCCCCAGCACGAGCAGCTAATGCTTCTAAATCCTTCTTGACAACAAGTTCCATAGAAGGATCGTTACTCTCTACACCAGCTTCATTATTCTCTTTGCTAATGTAGAAAATTTTGTCTCTATAGACATTAATCCTGGTTCCAATACCTTTTGGGGCATCGGGAGTTTCTTTTTTTAAAGCATAAATTTGAGCAGCAATACCAGATTCGCCGCCATCATTAACACCGACAAAAGAATATACTCCATCGGTATGTTCAAATTTAGCTCCCCCACCATCATTTTCGTTCCAAATTGTAGCTTTACCATTCGGACCGGTTAAAACTTGATCTACTTTACCATCAATCTGCGTTTGTAAATCAGAAACATCGATAGATCCTACAGCATCAATCCATGTTTGACCATCTTCGGATTTCTGAAGTTTCCATTTATGATCACCATCAGAAACAATCTGATATTGAAGATTATTAGACGGGATTTCTGTCTCGATGTATGTTTTTAATGATTCTTTAAAGGTATCATTAATATCTTCCCAATCGAGATTTTCTTTCTTAGCCCAATTATAAACATCGGCAGCTAATGCACTAGACCATCCGAGAGTTTGAAACGATGTTGTACCATCACCAACTTTAAACAGTACGGCTGGCTCTTGAACCATTGCTCCAGTAGATGCTGGAATTGTGCAAATACACAATTCACCTTTTAATGGTACAAAATCTTTAAACGATTGCCACTCTTCGAATGTCTTAACAAGTAGACTAATCCGAGTTTTTAATGTTCTTTCGGCCATTAATATAGATTTCCTTTCTATAGATTTTATATGGATGTTCCGTCTATTACCAATCCACGCAAATCCAATTTTTCAAACGGAATAGATCCATCATCAATAGAATTAAAATCTAATGTTACAACCCCATCCACAGATTTTAATCCCTTACCAAGCATAACTATGCCATATCTTTCGGCTGTAGCTAATGGTATATCTATGTTTCTATTTTCAATAGGAATCTCTACACCATTAATTGTAATAGAATCAATTTTACTAGAACTATATTTAACAAATTTACCGGTTTCTGAATTACATGGACAAGTAGATTTATCATATAGATATAAACACCCATCATCCTTACATACAGCAAAATACTTATCGGGCATCTTATTGTCATTAATAGCCCGCATTTCTATTTTGCTCAATACAAGTCTACTATCTACAGCTTCTCTTGTATGTAATTTAAATCCTTGAACTATCTGAATCATAGTAATCTCCTAATCTGTGTATTTAAAAGTAAGTCTGAAGTCGGTAACTGTTAATGGTTCTTTCGTATAATAAATATAGTAGTCTGCGTATTCGTTTCTATTCCAACCATCTATATTTTCGAAACCATTACAGTCTTTAATAGACTTTACTTCACCAATATCTTTCTTATATGCATATACAAAGTATTGGTTATCTGACGTATACTTATAGCAAACTCCTTCAGAAACGACAGATTCATTCATCTCGATAGGAGTTAGATATTGTAATGTGGTCGGAATCTGATCAGATACACCAAAATAGATCTTATTAGGGCCAACTTCTGGAGATAACATATGCTGAATAATATCCAATACTTTAGTTCCTTCCGGAATAATATCACCAATTGAATAACCGCCAACTTGACGAGAAACGATAATCGCAGATTTGGTTACAAATAAATCTGGATCTCCAGGTTCTCCCTTTAAGCTTGCTAACCATTCATCTTCAGTTCCAACGAATCCCTGCTTAATAGCACATTCATACGCAGATGGACCTTGAGAGCCTGTAACAGGTTTCCATGTTACACCATCAAGCGAGTATTGAAGAGCACAAGCTTCATTCTCTCTTAATAGTGCCACCCTTTGATCTTGATTGTCTACTGAACATACGGGATTATCAATAATATCTGTAGTAGATAATATAGAAATAGATAATACTTGGCTAGGTTGAATAAATTCAACTTGTCCGGCGCATTTGCAAGATCCATCCACTTGCATATATGCTGTAGTTCCAACAGCACCAAGGGAAGAGTTGAAGTTACATCCTATTTTGGTTACAATTCCAACGATTCTAAACTTTTCCCCGTTCTTCTTATATACACATTCAATTTTATCTTTTGTCTTGACAGTGATTACATTCTTTACATCATTATCATATAGCAATGAAAACTTTATTAACGGTACTATTGTATATCGATTATCTAAAAGCATAAAAAAATAATCCTTTCATTATAATTTTATTATAAAGTTTTCTCGAGATATAAGATACGGTAGCGCATCGAGCGCTACCGCCCTTCTTATCCGGAAAAGGAAGGATATCTTTACTTGAATGTTATGTAAGTAAATATTTACTTAAACTTCGGATTTCGTTTCAATAAGTTTTCGATACATCTATTGAATTTATCAGAGAATTTATTATAAAACTCTTTAGATCTATCATCCATCTTATTAAGGTTTCTACCACGATAGTTTAATTTATTAAGTATGCCCATATTTCTTACGGTATAGAACATGAACACATGTTCCTCTGGATTACTCGGACTGAAGTTTTGACAATACTTACAGAAAGCGATACATAACATGAGTTTATGTGTGTCATTGAACTCTGGAGATAAATGATCATGTAACGCTCTAGGACACTCTTGAATTTCTCCAGCGGATAAATCCATATCGCTGTATTTGAATCTCAACATATCGAAAACACGTTGAGGTTTTTCGATATCTATCTTCTTGATTTTACATTTCGAACAGAAATCAATAAACTCATCAAGAGAGTCAGAGCGTTCTATTCCTTTTTTAATCTTATTGATTTTTTCGATGCCTGCAGTATTTCCCTCTTCTTCAAACCTAGCTAATCTTTTGTTTAATAATTCATCGCGCTCAGTGTTTATATCCAACAACAGATTTCCAAAATCACTTGAATATTTATCACTAACACCTTGAATCTCTATTGAGGATTTAGAAACAGAGGATTCAAACTCTTCACCGTTATTTTTAGACAATTCAGCCATCTTATCTAAAAGCTTATTTGTAATGGCTCTTTTAGTAATACCTTTTGTACGACCAGACTTAGATTGTCCAACTATATTATCAACATATTCCTTTACAGATTTGGGTAAAGCATTATATACATCAAATACTTCTCCATTATTACGTCTCTTAACAATGTTTAGTATTGTAGATATATCTTTCAAATGAGCAAATTCATCTGTGTTTTTGATATTGCCCATTTCTTCAATAGAAATCTCATCTAACGAGATATTGTTTCTCTTATATTCAAACTCAAACTCATTTTCAGAGTCATTGATTTCTTCGGGCACTTCGAGGGAAGGCATGTTATTGATGTCGTCCATTTATAGTCTCCTATTCTTGAGGTTCAATACTACTACCACTTTGCTGAAGCGATAGTTTAATATAAGTCAAAATATCAGCAGAATCTTTTGATCTTAATACATACGATTGATAAAATCGTTTAAAGAACGTGCCTGTAATATCTCTAATGTATCCAACTACATATTCTGTCAATGACGCATCAGATTGATACACATATCGTAATATGTCTTCAATATTCATATCAATAGGATCAATCTGAGAAAGTACATATTCTAAGTTACAATGTATAAATGCCAATTTTGGATCTTTAAATATTTTCTTAGAATAAACCATTGCATTCGTGTCATTGCTTGAATGATCCATAGAAGCATATATAGAGTTTCTTTCGTTAATTAAAAACAAAGTATAAAATGTTTGTAGATATTTTGTGAAATTTGAGACAAAAAAATCATACATCCAATACGCAATAGAATAATAATCTGTATCGTCATGGTCGATAAATTCTAAATTATAATACTCGCATATACGATGAATAATAGTTTTATATATTCTTTCACGAGTATCCATTATGTCTTTGGTACTCGATGTAAACCCATCTGTTAGTTTTTTAAACGTAAATTCATATGCTGATACTATGTTTGGTTGAGGTAGATTGTATAATCTGATTCTATTGTTTATAGAATCAGTAACAATGTCCATAATATAATCATCATTGAATTGAGAAAGAATCCCTGCTAATTGATTATCGATATCTACATTAACCATTGGAGAATTATAGTAAAATGGTAATCCCGAAAATTCTACACTACTCGCCATATATCAAAGTACCTTACCTTTCGTATAAGAAAAATTATAGTATGGTTCTTTTGTGATTTAATTTTAAATAAACAGATATTATATATATGAATGATTAAAAAGCATTCGTGATTGTTTTAATTACTTCATATATAAGAGGAAAGCGAAATGAATAACCGTGTGATTATTACTATAGCTATAATAGGTTTCTTCGCTACTTGTGTATTCAATATAATTACATGTAGCGTTGATGCTGAAGCAGAAAGGAAGCAACCATCTCCAATGCCTACAAAAACACCAGTGGTTATTGCTTATAATAAGCCAGTAGCTACCCCAGTAAAAAAGATCAAAGCAACTCCAGCATTAGCTAATATCAAGTATCAGGAAACTGATAAATTTAAGCCTGAGTATTTAGCTGATGGGAGTGTTAATTACTTCGGATGGTCTCATGAAGATTTCAAGTTCTTGAGTGAGTGTATATCTGGAGAAGCTCAAGGATGCTCGTGGAAGCATATGTTATATGTTGGGTCTGTGGTATTGAATAGAAAATATCATGCAGAGTTTCCCAATACGATTAAGGATGTCTGCTTAGACCCAGGGCAATACGCATGTTTTGTTAATGGGGTATGTTATACAGAAGCTACAGAAAAATGTAAAGCTGCAGCTTATGAGCTATTAAAATATGGAAGTTTACTTCCAAAGAACGTAATCTTCCAAGCTCAATTTGAGCAAGGTGATGGTGTCTATCAAAAGATAGGCAATACTTATTTCTGCTACATAAACAGATAATAAATTAGAGAGGACTATAACAAGTCCTCTCTTTTATTTTTTTTACAAATCTTCTACCGTTCCTGTTTTTATGAGATCCTGGATTGATGGGTATTTATCAGATGGCGTATTCTGATTATCTTTCATCTTAGGATGTAACTTAGGTTCTCCTTCTGGTTCTTTTCCAAATTGATTATGATATTCTATAGCCTCATCCTCATATTGATTAGCTTGCTTAATAGTTTCTGCTATCTGGGACAAGTAGATATCGATCAATGAATTATACACATACGATGAGTGTAATTCATCGTTAAGTATATTTAAATCCATACTATTGTTAGGTAAAGTTTTAGAG
>OQWE01000354.1_pt1 | contig 15934 bp, 12 predicted proteins | sample 1691591 | NCBI WGS metagenome assembly OQWE01 (sample SAMN03418265, study PRJEB22391) | human gut metagenome | biome: human-gut; feature: organic feature; material: feces | host: Homo sapiens | place: Tanzania | collected 2013-01
ATATATTTCGCCACGCACCCTTTCTTGTCAATTGGTTCCAAATGGCAAGAATACTATTTTTAAAACTTATTTTACATACATCCATCGGTTAGTAACTACTCAGCACCCCTATAGAAAACATCTCGTTAATAAAGCATAAACTTGATTTTGCTTATTTTCTTCATCATTACAAACTTTTTAAAGATTGAGTCGATGAGGACGTAGGCTGTTTAAAACAGTTCATTTAGCGAGTTCTTTTCCGATGATGCCTCCAACATGTCTCCTTTGTCTATTATCGCCCTTCAACAGATTATCTGCCAGGAGATGCGTTTTTGCATTTTCCGTAAGTCAAAAGTCTGCGTTAAGGGATGTAAATCGTGATTTTGCCATGTGGAGAAAAATGCTTATCTTTGCACCAAAAATGGCAAGCGACTGTACTGACATAGATGTTGTTTTGCGCCAGATAAACCAGCGTCTGCGCAAACTTGAGAAGTCCGACTCCGAGAAGACTGAGGAGATCGGACGCCTCAACCGTGTCATTAACCAGAAGGACGTGGAGATACATAATCTAAAGACAGAACTTGCTTCCACAAAGGCAGAACTTGCCGTTGCTAAAGAGCGCATCAAGGAACTCGAGGAAACTGATGACGATACATCAAGTACACCAGGAAAGCCCGAGAAAAACAGCAGCAACAGCAGTATCCCTCCATCCCAAGAAAGTATCGCTTCCCGTGAACAGCGCAGGACAACGTCTCTTCGCAAGCCAAGCGGAAAGCCGAGCGGTGGACAGCCTGGCCACAAGGGTCACACACTGCAGACTATAGCAGAACCAGACGTAATTGTAAAGCACGAACCAGTCTATTGTAAATGCTGTGGTCGGCTCTTGATTGATATACCATGCCAGAAGATCCGTAAGACACAGATTGTGGATATCAAGGTGGTCGTAGAGACCTGCGAGGAACAGTATTACGAGAAGGTCTGTGAATGCGGTTGTGTAAACAACTGCGAAGCTCCCAACTGTCGTATCAAGTATGGTGACAACCTCCGTGCACTGGTGACATACCTTAATGTAGTGCAGTGTATTCCGTTCAAAAGGATTGCAGAACTTATATCCGACCTGTCCGGCCAGAATATAAGTGAAGGAACAGTTCAGAACATACTCAAAGAGAATAGCGGCAAGGCAGATGGTGCATACGAGGAAATACGCAAGAGGCTGGAAACAGCGTCTGTCGTAGGAGCCGATGAAACGGGTGCTGCGGTAGGAAAGCATCTGCATTGGAATTGGATATTTCAGAACGACCTGCTTACATACGTGTTTCAGTCAGAATCGCGAGGTCAGAAGGCCATAGATTCCAAGTTCCCAAAGGGACTTCCCTATTCGACACTTGTGACTGACAGACATCAGAGCTACTTCAAGATGAATGTTAAGGATCATCAGGTCTGTCTGGCTCATCTCCTTAGGAATGCAGAGTATCTGAACGAATTGGATTCAAACCAGGACTGGTCACGGAGATTCATCCAACTGATAGAACACTCTATAAATCTCAGAAGAGAGGACAACATTACCTCTAGAAAGATAAAGGTACTGAAGACAAAGATGAAGAACCTCTTGGTTTCGGAGTTAAAAAATCGTTAAACGTATTGTTTGTTACATGGAATATTTGTACTTTTGCAGTTACTAAAACAAAGAACAATCATACTGCCTAAATTCTAAAATAATTCAGATAAGGCAACAACAAAAGTGTAAAACCTACAATATACTTTGTGTAAAACACCCCTAATTTACAAGAAACAATCTTATAACAATTATCAATAGCAATGAAATCTAACATCAATCAAATCGTTGAGAAGATGATGGGCAAGCGAAGCGTAGCTGCGTTGTCGCTCGTCGCTTCCATGTCGATGGTTGGCTATGCAGCAGACAAGGCTCCAGCCTCGCCTGCCGGTTCGGCAAACCGTCTGACGGAAAGTTTGGCACAGGATGCCAATGGTGTAGTGAAAGGTACTGTTGTCGACAAGCAGGGCGAACCGCTTATCGGCGTAAGTGTGAAGGTGGTGGGCACTAAGGAAGTGACCGTTACCGACATCGATGGTAACTTTACTATCAAGGCACGTCCTGGACAGGAGCTCGAACTCACCTACATGGGTTATGCTCCGCTCAAGGCCAAGGCCAAAGTGGGACAGATGGACCTCACGATGCAGGAAGATACTCAGGTGCTCTCGGACGTGGTTGTGACAGCCCTTGGTATCAAGCGTTCGGAGAAGGCTTTGTCGTACAATGTGCAGAAGATGGGTGGCGAGAACCTTAACGAGGTTAAGAACGCCAACTTCATGAACTCACTCTCGGGCAAGGTGGCAGGTGTCAACATCAATGCCTCTTCAGCCGGTATGGGTGGTGCCACACGTGTAGTGATGCGTGGTCCTAAGTCAATCTCGCAGAGCAACCAGGCCCTTTACGTAATCGATGGTGTGCCTATCAACAACCGCAACAACGGTTCTGAGTCAAGCTCTATCTATGCCACTCAGCCTGGCGGTGAGGGCATCTCCGACATCAACCCCGAGGATATCGAGTCAATATCAGTACTCTCTGGTCCTGCTGCTGCCGCCCTTTATGGTTCGGCTGCCGCCCAGGGTGTGATCATGATTACCACAAAGAAGGGCAAGGAAGGCCGCGTGAACGTAGCCATTTCCCACAGCTCACAGTTCTCTCGTCCGTTTGTTCATCCTGAGTTCCAGAATAGCTACCTCAACCGTCCTGGCGAGGTTAAGTCATGGGGCGAGAAGGCAGAGTCGGCTTATGGCTCTTATGACCCAATGGACTTCTTCAACACAGGCTCGAACATACAGAACAACGTGGCTATCACAGCCGGTTCTGACAAGAACCAGACATACTTGTCGCTCGGCTCAACCAATGCCGACGGTATCATCACCAACAACTCTTACGACCGCTATAATGTGACCTTCCGCAACTCCACATCGATGCTCGACGACAAGCTCACACTCGACTTCTCGTTCAACTACATCAAGGAGCGCGACAAGAACCTTATGGCACAGGGACAGTACTTCAACCCGCTGCCTGCCCTTTATCTCTTCCCGCGTGGCGAGAGCTTTGATGCTGTGCGCACATTCGAGATATGGAACGCCTCTCGCGGCATCTATGAGCAGAACTGGAACTTTGGTAACGCTCTGCAGATGCAGAATCCCTATTGGATTGCAAAGCGCATGAACCGCACCAACGACCGCACACGCTACATGCTCAGCGGCTCTATCAAATACAAGATAACCGACTGGCTCGACGTGACCGGACGCTTGCGTTGGGACGACACACGCTCTAAGGCCGAGGACAAGCGCTATGCTTCCACCATCGACCTCTTCGCTCACTCGAAGTATGGATTCTATGCCTACAACAATGCTGCCGACCGCAACCTCTACGGCGACATCATGGCTAACGTGAACAAGACCATGGGCGACTACTCTGTAGGTGCCAACGTTGGTATGTCGCTTTCGCGTACTCACTACTCACAGCACGGCTATCAGGGCGGACTCAAGGCTCCTTCAAACGTGTTTACTCCTAATGCCATCGACTACGGTCAGGTGACCAACGACAACCGTCCTATCTATGCTGAAAACCGCCATAGCATCAATTCGGCATTTGCCAACGTTGAGCTTGGATGGCGCTCGATGCTTTATCTCACACTCACAGGACGTAACGATTGGGACTCAGCACTTGCCGGCACCACACACGAGTCGTTCTTCTATCCTTCTGTAGGTATGTCGGCAGTCATCTCTCAGATGGCTAAGATGCCGGAGTGGATCAACTACCTCAAGGTGCGCGGCTCATGGGCATCGGTAGGTTCGGCCATTTCTCCCAACATTTCGTCAGGAGCACGCTACGAGTACAACCCGGCTTCAGGCACATACAAGACCGTGACATATAAGTTCCCGAAGACATTCTATCCTGAGCGCACCAACTCATGGGAGGCAGGTCTTACAGCACGCTTCCTCAACAACTCGCTCACATTAGACGTCACTCTCTATCAGTCGAACACAAAGAAGCAGACCTTCCTGCGCTCTATAACAGCAGGCGAGGGCTACGACCGCGAGTATATACAGACAGGTAATGTGCGCAACCAGGGTATCGAGCTTTCGTTGGGCTACAACAAGACTTGGGGCGACTTCACATGGAATCCTACCTTCACCTTCTCTGCCAACCGCAACAAGATTATCACTCTCTTCGACGACGTGGCTGAGAGCGACAACTATCTGAAGCAGGGCGGACTCAATGGTTGCGACATCATCCTTAAGGAAGGTGGCACCATGGGCGACATCTATATGTCAACCGACTTTGCACGCGACGCAGAGGGCAACATCCTTATCGACAACGGCAAGGTGAAGCAGGTGAACCTCGACAATCCTCAGTATCGTGGCAGCGTGTTGCCTAAGGCTAATCTTGGTTTCAGCAACGAGTTCTCATGGAAGGGTCTTAACCTCGGATTCCTCATCACAGCACGTTTGGGCGGTATCTGCATGTCGCAGACACAGGCCATCCTCGACAACTATGGTGTGTCGAAGGCATCGGCTGTAGCCCGCGACAATGGCGGCATTCCAGTCAACACGGGTAAGATATCAGCCGAAAACTACTACTCGGTAGTGGGCGGCGACAACCCTATCTGGTCTGAATACATCTATTCTGCCACCAACGTGCGCTTGCAGGAGGCACACATCAGCTACACTCTGCCACGCTCTATCGTGGGCAAGATGGGTGTGACACTCGGCCTTACAGCAAGCAACCTCTTCATGATTTACAACAAGGCTCCGTTCGACCCTGAGTCAACAGCCTCTACAGGCACCTACTATCAGGGCTTCGACTACTTCATGCAGCCAAGTCTGCGCTCGTTGGGCTTCAGCGTGAAGGTGAACTTCTAAGTTGTAATCCGTAATTTAATGTATATATATAATGTATAATTAATTTATACTGTAGAAATGAAAACTAACTTATCACATATATCAGGCATGTTCCTTCTTGGAGCGGCATGTCTGCTGGGTGCCGGATCGCTTACTTCATGCACCGACGGTTTCGATAGCGCAAACCGTCCTGGCAACAAGATCGACGGCGAGGAAATCAACCGCGACAACTATGCTGTCGGCGCATTCCTCATACAGCTCCAGAATGAGGCTTATCCTGAGCAGGAGAACACCTACCAGATGAACCAGGACCTTATCGGCAACTATCTCGGACGTTTCATGACCTATGCCAACAACGGTTTCGCAGGCAAGAACTTCGCTTTGTTCAATGCCCCGAATGGTTGGGTGCGTTATCCGTTTGCCGATAGCACACCTAAGGTGGTTTCGGCATTCAAGGAGGTGGAGCGTATCTCTGGCGGTGAGGGCATCAACTACGCATGGGCCCTTATCCTGCGTGCTCAGAGTTTCCAGCGTCTTACCGACATGTACGGTCCGTTCCCTATCGGAGCGGAGGAGGATGCCAACGCCTACAGCTCTCAGGAGACAGTATACCACTCGCTCATAGCCGACCTCAACAAGGCCATCAGCATTCTCAAGCCTCTTGTGGCAGCCGACCCGAAGCTCACAGTCAACGAGGAGACCGACCACGTGTATGGCGGCAAGTTTGCCAACTGGCTTAAGTATGCCAACTCTCTTAAGCTGCGCATGGCTGTGCGTATGCGCTATGCCGACCCTACATTTGCCAAGCAATGTGCTGAGGAGGCTGTGGCCGACGGAGTGATCACCGACAACAGCGAGAACCTTTGCATCACCTATACTCCCAACGGACAGTACAAGACTTCGGTGGAGTGGGGCGACTCGCGTGCATGTGCCGACATCGAGACCTTCATGAACGGCTACAAGGACCCGCGCATCACAGCTTATTTCAAGCCTTCTGCCACAAAGGGCGACCGCGAGATTATCGGATGTCTTGCAGGTGCCAATATTGGCAATAAGAATACTGCCGACGCTATCTATTCGGCTGCCAACGTGTCGAGCAACACTCGCGGCGTGTGGATGTCGGCTTCTGAGGTGACATTCCTCCGTGCTGAGGGTGCTCTTGCAGGCTGGAACGGAATGGGTGGCACAGTAGGCGAACTCTACAACAAGGCTGTTGAACTCTCGTTTGAGCAGTGGGGTGTGAGTGGAGCCGACAAGTATCTTGCCGACGACACTTCAAAGCAGGCCGACTATGTTGATGCCGAGGGTGGCTATGGCAAGTCGATGTCGCATGTGTCGGAAATCACTATCAAGTGGGACGACAATGCTACAGCCGAGCAGAAGCTCGAGCGTCTTATGACACAGAAGTGGATTGCTCTCTTCCCCGACGGTCAGGAGGCTTGGAGCGAGATACGCCGCACTGGATATCCCGAGGTGTTCGAAACAGCACAGTCAAACGGCTCTGCTCTTAAGGTGCCCAACCGCATACCTTTCGACAACGAGGAGATTGTGAACAATGCAACCAACTACACCAAGGCTGTGCAGTTGCTCGGCGGTGCCGACAACTACGAGACCAAGATGTGGTGGCAGAAAAAGAAGTAAACCTAACTTTCTTTCTATTTAAAAACTTTAGAAGACAATGAAAAAGATATTCATGTATATGTTTGCCTTCGTCGCAGCACTCACATCTCTGGCTTCGTGCGACGACTGGACAGACACAGAGATAAAGAATCCTGCCGACCTGACCCACTCTAACAAGACAGAGGCTTACTATCAGCAGTTGCGCGAATACAAGAAGACCGACCATCAGGTGGCTTTCGGATGGTTTGGCAACTGGACTGGCACCGGACTCTCGCTCGAGAACTCGCTCGCAGGATTGCCCGACTCAGTAGACTTTGTGTCTATCTGGGGCAACTGGCGCAACCTCTCGATAGAGCAGAAGGCCGACTTGCAGTTTGTGCAGCAGGTTAAGGGCACACGCGCCCTTATGTGTTTCATCGTGCAGAGTGTAGGCGACCAGCTCACACCTGAGGGCACAGACGCCGCTACATTCTGGGGCACAGGCGACGAGGCAATAGCCAAGTATGCCAATGCTATATGCGACTCTATCGACAAGTATGGTTATGATGGTTTCGACTGGGACTATGAGCCTAACTATGGTCACCGTGGTGATATCTCTGGTGTTCCTGCCGCAGAGAAGGTGTTTGCCGAGACAATGGCAAAGCGCATTGGTCCTAAGTCGGGCACCAACAAGCTCTTCGTCATCGACGGTGAGCCACAGAGTGTGAACAAGGAGCTTGGCTCATGCTTCAACTACTTCATCGTGCAGGCCTACAGCTGCTGGGGAGCTGGCGATCTTGACAGCCGTCTTAGCTCAACCATCAGCAACTTCGAGGGTGTGCTTTCGGCTGAGGAAGTGGCTAAGAAGTATATCGTGACCGAAAACTTCGAGAACTTTGCCAAGGCTGGTGGCGTGAAGTTCACCGACCGTCGTGGCAACACCATGCAGAGTCTTGAGGGTATGGCACGCTGGACTCCTATGGTGAACGGCAAGTATGTCGATAAGGCTGGATGTGGCACCTATCACATGGAGTATGAGTACAACGTGTCTGGCTTCGGCACCACATATCCTTATCTGCGCAAGGCCATACAGATTCAGAATCCTTCAGTAAAATAAATGTTACTTAAGCAAACAAAGCAATGAAAACAAATATATCAAAACTGTTGCTCGCCGGCACAGCGGCTCTGTCGTTGATGTTCATGTCGTGCAACGATGCCGAATACGACGTGCTTGAGAACCAGGCTTACATAGCCCAGACCAACACCAACGGCAATACTTCTAAGAAAATCACCGTGGGCAACGATGATGTGCAGACAGAACTTAGTGTGCGCTTGTCGTCGCCAACTACAGCCAACCGCACCTTTGAGGTGGCTGCCGACGAGTCGGTGCTGGCTGCATACAATGCTGCCAACACCACCAACTACGAGTTGCTTCCTGCATCGCAGTATACTATGTCGTCGACAGAGGCTATCGTTGAGGCTGGCACATCAGCCTCGCAGCCTATCGGAATCAACATCAAGCCCCTCTCTCAGGAGCTGAAGGAAAGCGGCAAGAAGTTTGCCATCGCCCTCAAGCTTAAGAGCAAGGACGCAGGACAGGGCGTGTTGCAGTCGGGCAGCACCATCGTGTATGTGCTCGACCAGGTGGTTTATCAGGCTGTGCCTACAATCAACTCGCGCAACAATGTGCACATGACCATGCGCAATGACTATGAACTGACCGAGTGGACAGTAGAGTTCAACATCAACATCGACAAGCTTGGCACAGCTGTGGGCGAGCTTAACAACCAGACTATCTTTGGTGCTTGGGGTCCCGACGGCAAGGATGGTGAGATTTACATACGCTTTGGCGACGCTCCTATCGAGGGCAACCGCTTGCAGATAAAGACTCAGGGCACACAGATGAACTCGAATATGTTGTTCAACGCCAACACTTGGTATCACCTGGCATTCGTATGCACCGGCACAAAGCTCTTTATGTATGTGAATGGTGTGCTCGACAACTCAATGGACCTCGCCGGCAAGATTGTTAACATCGGCTCTAAGAAGATACAGCTCGGCAATATGGACTATCTCAAGGCTAATGTCAAGTACTCAGAGTTGCGTTTCTGGACCAAGGCACGCTCTCAGGCAGAGGTGGCCAACAATATGTATGTCATCGATCCTAAGTCGAATGGTCTTGAGGCCTACTGGAAGATGAACGAGGGTGAAGGCAACGTCTTCAACGATGCTACGGGCCATGGCAACAAGGCTGAGGCTGCAGGCACAACAGTATGGACTCCAAACGTGCGTATTGACGGCAAATAACAAAACCTAAAAAAACAAGACAATGAAATCAATTATAAAGAACATAACACTGCCCGCTCTTTCAGCAATGCTTCTTGCTGCCACGCCGCTCTTCACGGCATGTAGCGACGACATGGAGGTGGGCGACACTCTTCACCCTACAGAGGCAGAGAATTATACGGCTAAGCTCATGGTGTCGTCGCTCTCTGACGGTGCTGAGAAGATGAATTCAACCATCATCATCACTCCTAACGACGCTGTCGTTCCTGAGGATGTGATGGAGTTCTATGTGCGTATCTCGCAGCCTGCCGATCGCGACATCAAGGCTACTGTGGCTTTTGATGCCGAGAAGAGTGGCGGCAAGATAGGAGCCGATGCCTTCAAGTTGGAGAATGCTGAGGTTACAATTCCTAAAGGCCAGCAGCAGTCTGCTGAGCCTGTGCGTGTGAAGCTCAGCAAGACAGAGAGCATGAAGGGTCTCAAGGATAGCGAGAAGTCGGAGGCTGTGTTCACAGTTTCGTCTGCTGATTTGCCAGTGAGCGCAAAGTCTTCTATTGCATGGGAGCTCAAGGGTGAGTTCAACAATGTTAAGTCGGAAGGCTCTGTCGCAGGCAAGACAGCTTATGATGGCAACTCGCTCTTCTGCTACTCGTATGGAGCAGGCGACTATATCACCGAGATGACCAATGGCGACTTCACTGACTACGACTACAACAGCGATTGGGATGGTGACGCGTGGATAGTAGGCTTCAATGATGGTGAGGATCATGACATCTCCTCTGTGGCTATCTATCCGTACAACTATACTGATTATGGTTTCGGTTTCAGTGTTCAGAGCTATAGTGTATACACCAGCAACGACTGGGAGACATGGACCAAGCAGGGCAAGGCTTCGACAACCGACATGCCTACCGACATTGACCAGCCGCTTGTTGCTGAGTTCTACTCGCCAGTGAAGGCCAAGTATGTGAAGATTGTCGTTCACGACAACTTCTATGGCGGCTACTGGAGCTATTTCGCAAGCGAGATACAGCTCTTCAAGTAGACGACATTTTCCAATAAATAATAAATTGTTATAGCGTGGTGTCCGTGAGGATGTCACGCTTTTTTATTTGCAATATTTTGCCGTTCGGAATATTATCGCTAACTTAGCGTCACGAATCCAAAAACATATCACTCTTATGGCACTGAAGTTATCACGTGGACGTACTGACATTACTTTGGCTACCGAACACTATGTTTATATAATGGAATTGAAGTTCAGTAAGTCGGCTGATGAGGCTCTTGCTCAGATAGACGAGCGGAAATATGCCAAGGCTTTTGCGTTAAGCGGAAAAGAAGTAGTGAAGGTTGGCATAAACTTCGATGTGGCAGGTGAACATAATATAGTAGAGTGGAAGGTTTCGTAATATTGGTTTAGAACAGTTGCTTAATATACAATGAATAGAATTTTACATCCTTTGGATGTCTCAATACAGCCGCCCCTCCAGTTCACTTATCCCTTTTGCTACGAACCGCATCCTCTTTGTGTGGCTGCTGCCAAGCAGGTGCAACGGCATATAGAGGAGTCGGGAGTATGGGATGGTGAGCAAAGTCCGGGCAAGATGTTTGGTGTGCTTGTGGTAAGGGTGAGTGATAAGGAAAGGGTGGAATGTGGAGAGTACAATTGCCATGAAGGGCAGTTGGGCTTTCTTGCCGCTTATTCCGGGTTGCTTGCCGGACGCAATGACTGGGAGTATTTTGTGCCGCCAGTGTTTGATGCCCAACAGCCTGATGGACATTTCAAGGTTAGGGAAAGAGAGATATCAAACATAAACAAGGAGATAGACGCTCTTGAGAAATCGGAAGATTATCTTGCTCAGCTCTCGCTGTATGAGAACTCTAAACAAGATGTGGAGTCGCGTTTGGAGCAGATGCGCAATAAGGTAGTCGAAGCAAAGGCCATGCGCGATGCCCGCAGACGTGAGGCAGAGCAGGGTGGGGAGCCATTGTTGGCAGAAGAGAAGACAGCAATGGTTCGCGAGAGTCAGTATCTTAAGGCGGAGCAACGTAGACTCAAGCAGCAATGCGAGATAGAGTTAAATGAATTGCGCCATCCCATCGAAGAGCATAAGAAGCGCATTGCTGCCTTGCGCAACCGTCGTCGCAATATGAGCGACGAGTTGCAGCAATGGTTGTTCCGTCAGTACCGCATGCTTAATGCCCTTGGCGAGGAGCGCGACCTTATAGATATATTCCGTGAAACAATTCATGCCATACCGCCAGCAGGCTCAGGCGACTGTTGTGCGCCAAAGCTGTTGCAGTATGCTTATAAGCATGGACTTGAGCCAGTGTGCATGGCTGAGTTCTGGTGGGGAGACTCGCCCAAGCAAGAAATACGCCATCACTTGCACTATTATCCTGCATGTCGCTCCAAATGTCTGCCCATCCTCACCCACATGCTTTGTGGACTTGACGTGGAGCCAAATCCATTGTCTCAATCAAAGACAGAAGAAAAGCCAAGCGTGATTTTTGAGGATGAATACATAATGGTGGTGAACAAGCCTGCCGGAATGTTGTCGGTTCCAGGTAGAAAGGAGGCAGCGGAAGAATGCTCTGCAAATAATAATAACATCAGCATCGAAGAATACTTCGCCAACAACTCACAATTCAACATTGAACAACTCCCAATCGGCGAAGCCGACAATTCAAAACTCAAAACTCAAAATACAACATTCCTAAAGGCCGTTCACCGTCTCGACATGGACACCAGTGGTCTGCTTGTTCTCGCAAAGAAGGAAGAGGTGTATGTGGAACTACAGCGTCAGTTTGCCTCGCGTGAGGTAAAGAAGCGTTATGAGGCAGTGCTTGAGGGCAGACCGTTAAGTAGCGAGGGAAGGATAACCTTGCCCTTGATAGCCGACATTATGGACCGTCCGCGCCAGCGTGTAGACTTTGATAATGGCAAGTCAGCCATTACCGATTACCACGTGGAGCAGTTGTTGCCCGAAGGCCGCACCCTTGTCTATCTGTATCCTCATACGGGCAGAACGCATCAGTTGCGTGTGCATTGTGCCCATCAGCAAGGTTTGGGTTGTCCGATACTTGGCGATCCGCTATATGGACATGGCGACAGAAAGACACGCATGTATCTGCATGCCGCAATGGTAGAGTTCCGTCATCCCGTTACGGGCGAGAGAATGAAGTTTGAGTCGAAGCTTGAGAGTATGTCAAAACCGACTATTCTCTCATGATTCTTCACTCTTCGTTCTTCCCTTTTCCCTTTTCCTCTGCGCTTCCCATATCTCCAGACTGTTGATGATGTTCTGCCACAGAATATAGCATCCTGGTCCTACTGTAGACAGAGGCGACAGATATGTGCTTGCAATCCAGATGGCGAAGGCAGTGTTCTTTTGGCCTAAAGCCTGCCCAGCGTTCACCTTCTGCTTGAAGCGTGAGCCAATAGCACGTCCGCATCCAAACTGAAACAGACAGAGCAAGAAAGAGCATAGGGCAATGACGAGCAGGAAAGCCACTGAGGTTTCAGCGTGCAGAATATTCTTCATTGTGGTGCCCGACACTATCAGCAATGAGCATCCCCAAAGATAGTAGGACAGATCCTTCACCGACACGATGCGTCTGCACAACCCCTGCATATAGTGTTTCACTATGTAGGCAAGAATTATAGGCACCACAAGCACCGTGAACACCTTATATAATATAAGGGTGAAAGCCTCCATGAAGTGCATGTCGGCCGACTGGTCGATGATAGGGAAGCAAATGGGGATGAGCAATGCCGTGATAAAGTTGGAGAGAAAGGTGTAGGTGGTCATCTCCTCAAGATTGCCGCCTAACTTTTGTGTTACAACAGCAGCAGCCGACGCACACGGACAGATGATGCATGTGAGTATGGCTTCGGCAAGCACAAGACTCTCGCCTTTGAGACGCAAGCCTATTATCGCTGCCATCACAGCTGCCACAGTGAACACTTGGAACAATCCTACCCACCAATGCCACGCTACCGGGCGAAGCTTGTGGTAGTCTACCTTGCAGAAGGTGACAAAGAGCACAAGAAACATGAAAGTTGGCAACAACTTTACAAACACTGGGTCGGCTGCTCTGGCGAAGCCATCGAGCGCAGGCACAAGAGCGAAAACGAGGTAGACAACAATGCCCGTGCCTATGGCTACAGGCAGTGTCCATTCCTTGATGAAACGTATTATATTCATAGACACACCAAGATTTATGGCTTATAGTGTAAGCCTTACAAATAAATTCAACTACAAAATTACAGTAAAATTTGTGAGTTTCCATATAAAATGTTATCTTTGTAACTGAAAACAACACACGCCTTGCCGTCTGATACCATTTATAAGGCCAGATAGTGGACTTGTGGAGTTAAAACGATAATATTAATAACTTAAACTAATAATAAAAATGGCAGAAAATAACAACCAGCAGCCCCAGGGTCTTCAGATTGAGCTGAAGCCAGAAATCGGAGTAGGCGTTTACGCTAACCTCGCACTCATCACTCACTCTTCAAGCGACTTTATCCTCGACTTCACATGCATGCTTCCTGGTATGCAGCAGCCGCAGGTACGCAGCCGCGTTGTCATGGCTCCTGAGCACGCTAAGCGTCTCCTCATGGCTTTGAACGACAACATCCAGAAGTACGAGCAGCAGTTCGGCAAGATCAACTTGCCTGAGCAGCAGCAGCCTCGCACAGCTACTCCTTTCGAGCAGCCAGCTGAAGCATAATCATATAAGATTATAAGAGAATAAAAAAAAAGGCGTGTCAAGATTATATAGTTTTGACACGCCTGTTTTTTTGCTCTTTTATTAAATATTGGCTCATAACTTAATGAAAATGACATTTTGTTTATTTTTTACCCCCCCCAATGTTAATTTTTAGTTAAAAACAACGGTGGAATATATACAATAATAAAAAATATTGTACTTTTGAAAATCAAAAAATAATTACACAATCAATCTACATTTAGTAATGGAACAGACAACAACAAGTTGTGATTCAGATATATCAAGCATGGACATGGGCAACATCATGAATGTGCTTGATTCAGCCTCTATGGGTATATGGCGACTTACGATGCGTGAAGGAGAGAAAATTCGCCTGTCTGCTTCACCAAAGATGCTTGAATTGTTGGGACTCGAGAGAGACTGTGACAAATCTCCAGAGGAACTTTATGAGGTATGGCATGAGGGAATATGCCCTGAGGAAAAAGAAAGAGTGAGCGACTACATTCAGAGGATGATGAATGGCGAAAAGTGTGAGATCATATACAAATGGATAAATCCACGGTTGGGAGTTAGATATATACGTTGCGGAGGCAATGGATACATGAACGCTGACGGCTGTCGGATACTTGAAGGCTACCACTATGATGTGACCGACTTTGTGAGCCAGCACATGCAGGACAAGCTTGTTGTGGAGTCGTTTGCCAACACCTACTCAAGTCTTTTCTATTTGGATCTGGAGAAAGATTGGTATACATCTTATATATACAACCGTCCTTATATTGGAGATGTCTTTCCCAAGACGGGTAGCGTGAAAGATAGTATGCCGAAGTTTGTACATGCTCTTTGCCAGGAATGCGACCGTGAGAGAATGAAAGAATTTCTTGACCTCTCAACACTCAACACCCGCTTGCAAAACCGCAACTCCATTTCCATACAGTATCGTGGCACAAAGATAGAATGGGTGGAACTCACATTCGTAGTGTGCGACCGCAATAAGGATGGGGATGTAAGCCACATGGTGGCATCGGTAAAGGACATTACCGAACAGAAGCAAGAGGAGCTGAACAGGCTCGCCGAGCTCAAGGAGAATGTTGAGGCCAACAAGGCTAAGACCATGATGTTGCAGAACATGACTCATGAGATACGCACTCCGCTCAATGCTCTCTACGGATTCTCGCAGCTGCTCTGTATGCCCGATGGCAGCTATTCGGAAGAGGAGAAGATGGAATACTACGACTACATCTACAACAGTTTCAACATGCTTTCGATGATTATCGACGATGTGCTGGACCTCACCGATGTGGAGCATGGCAACTATCGCATGCAGATAACACGCTTCACTATCAACCGTGTGTGCCGAGATGCTGTGCAGATGGCTGAGCTGAGAAAGCAAGGACCCGTAAAGATGTACTTCACCACCGAAGTGGACGATGACTACATGATCGAGTCGGATAGCCGACGCATTCAGCAGGTTCTTGTCAATCTCCTTGGCAACGCTTGCAAGCACACTATAGAAGGCGAGATACATCTGCATCTTTCCACCAAGGAGACTCCTGGCCGACTCACATTCTCGGTGACGGATACTGGTGATGGAATACCTGCCGGAATGGGCAAGGAGATATTCCAACGCTACAAGAAAATGAATAGTAATGTGCAAGGCTCAGGCCTTGGGCTGCATATATGCTGCACAATAGCCGAAAAGCTTGGTGCTGAGATAAAGCTGGATGAGAGCTACACAGGGGGCGCACGCTTCCTTATGATACTGTAGAAAGCTTTTATTTAGAGGAGGGTGTGTCAAAACTCAAACAGTTTGCCGCTCATTTATAAAGATAAATCTGAACTGTTACTAAAGTATGTGTTCATATTTATATTTTTTATAAGGATATGGTGTTATGTAATCCCAGTACCACTTCAGTTTCATATAGCTGGTACTGGAGTTTCATACGGCTGGTACTGGAGTTTCTATTGACTGACACTGCAGTAACACTCATGTGGTACTGGAAACTAAATTAGGATAGCTTGACGAATTAGAAATAATACTACTGCGAGGATAAGAATATGGGGTAAAAACTAACAAGCATGGGGTTGAGCGTAGACCACCCAACCCCATGTTAAGATAAGACAACTATTCTCCACAAACCACTCATGCCGAGCGGTTCTTGTCTATTTGAATTACAGTTGGAGAAGGAGCGTTGATAGGATACCCAAAATCAACGCTCTCGGCAGGAAAAAATATTTTCCTCGGCAGAGAGAAATAAAACTCTTTTTCTTTCATTTTTTTTTCATCATTATACCCCCCCTATCATAAAAATTTATACCTTTGTAGCGTTTTACAATATATAAATAACTAAATACACAAAATCATGAAACACGTTTGTTTCACAACCCTTTCATTATGCCTGCTCACCGTCGTTATGCAGACATCATG
>OQWE01000357.1_pt1 | contig 15896 bp, 10 predicted proteins | sample 1691591 | NCBI WGS metagenome assembly OQWE01 (sample SAMN03418265, study PRJEB22391) | human gut metagenome | biome: human-gut; feature: organic feature; material: feces | host: Homo sapiens | place: Tanzania | collected 2013-01
TGAAGTTCAAATGCTTGTTTAAATAATTCTTTTTCGTCTGTAATCATTATAAATAATTTGTTATCCTATTAACGCAAGCTTCTGATGAAACTAACCATTCTCTGTATGAGAATCTGCAAACCTTAAATCCACAACGCTCAATAATAGCTTGTTTTTTCATATTCTTCATAGAAGTTTTTGTATTATCAGCAACCCCATCACATTCGATTACAAATTTATTGTTCACAACTAAGTCGGCACTTACACCACCTAAATCAACACCTGCTCGAACTTCATAACCTAATGTTCTCAATGTTTCTGCCACTTCTCTTTCAAAAGAATTCTTATATGTGTTTTCATCAAGCTCATGATTAACAATCTTTTCGTGTTTTTCTTCGTATTCTTTGATATAAGAAACGTAGCTTCTGAATAGACCTTCAGGTAATTCTGAACAATCTTTTGAAACAAAGTTTATCATTTGTTTTTTCGCCCTTGTGATTGCTACATTGAATAAGTTTGGCTTTTGTAAGAATGTTATACTTTGTGGAAAACTGTTATTTGCAAACGCCCAAGAAATAAGGATTATATCCCTTTCATCACCTTCGCCGCGCAAAACCCCATCGCCACCAATTATTACCACACTTCCAACGATAAGTCGGATCGCTTAAAGACCAGCGTTTTCGAGGGCGGTATCGAAGCGGTGTATAGGACCATCAAGAAAATCGGCGCAAAAGAAGACGCGAAACGCAAATAAATTGCGCTGTCGCTCTCAAAACGGCAAATGAAGAGATTGCCGTTTTGGGGCGGGGGCACACAACAGTCAAAAGCATCTCGGACGAGGTGCTTTTTTTGTGTCGTTTTCCCCATTCAGGGAACCCGCGCGCTGCTAACCCTGAATTCCCCTTTCACGGTTTTTGAAAAGCGTGGTTTCCAAAAACCGAACAGCGGAGGATTTTCAGAACCCCAAAAGAAACATCAAAAATCTATCGATTTCTTTCCGTTTTAACAAAAATATTAAAGCACCCCAAGTGGGTGCTTTTTTATCGCAAAACCTGCCGAGAAACGTCAACGGGGTCCCCGCGAGATACTTGTACTCGTGGGGCGGTAGACTATCGATTTCTTTCCGTTTTAGAAAATTATTTCAAATAAAAGCACCCCAACGGGTGCTTTTGTTTTTGAAAAGAGTGGTTTTCAAAAAACCGAGCAATGGTGGATTTTTATATTGTATATAAAAAATACATATCGCTTGCAAATATATTTTTGATATAGTATTATAATTGTTAGTAAATAATGCGATATTGTTTCGTTACGATATATCGGAGGAACTATGAAAGGCGGTTTTGGAAAATTTCTTACATTCATTTTAGGGCTTGTCGTGGGCGTATTGCTTGTCGGCGGTACGATTGCGGGCGTGGTGTACTACGCGGTGGCGGCGGTTTCCGTCAACGACGTGGAAAACTACACAAAGCAGGAATTCACTTTCATCGACAAGGACGCTGAAATCCGCAACAAATCCATACTTGACATTTACGATATGGTGAAAGGCGGCAACATCAAGGAGACGACGGTGTCCGACGCGAAGCGTATTTTCGGCATCGACATCATCAAAATCCTTGAAAACTCGCTTGAAATCACGGTGGACGACAAAAGTCGCGAAACGCTTGGCGCAATGAAGGTCGCGGACGTTTTCAAAGGCGATAATCTGAAAGTTGTGCTTAACTGCTTTACGCTTGGCGACGTTCTGAAAAAGACGGGTATCGACACGACGACAGGGCTTGCAAGCAAGCCGATTGTGCAGGAACATATTTCGGAGCCTGTCATCGACGGATTCAACGCGCTGCTTAAATCGCTGGAACTCAACGAAATGACCATTGCCGAAATGCAATATCTTCTCGGCGTGTCGTTTGGCGCGGGCGGCGTGCTGGACACTGTCGCAAACGTGAAAATAGGCGATCTCAATTCCGCGATAAACAACATTAAGTTTGAAGACGTTTTGCCCGATTTCGACCGTGATTTTTATGCCGAATGGGATTACCAAAACAACACGGCGGTTTTGTACAGAAGATCGCGCGCGCAGTTCGCGCAGAAAACGCTCATCGCAGCAAACGGCACGAGCGAATACTTTGAGTACGTTTCGAACGACAAAAAAGTCAGCGGCGAAACTTATTATCTTCTTGACGCCGACGCGGGCACGATAAAAGTCAGCGACGACGGCAACTGGAAACTCAAAGCAGGGGCGGAACTGCCTTATTTCAAAAACAGATACGATAAATCGGGCAATCAAAACCGTTTCGGCATCGCATACGTCGTGCCCGAAGACAGCCACGGTATGACGGTTACCGAAAGATACGACGCCGATTATTCGACGAAGAATGAAAGCGGTTTGTTCTATTACGAATACGATTTTGTAACGGCGACGGAAGCGGGCGTTGAATATTTTTACCGTGTAGGCGCGGCAGTCCGCACGAAGATTCAGGACGCAACCGGAACAGAACCCGCAAAATACGCCGAAATCATTGAATGGCGCGGATACGTCGAGACGACGAAAGCGGACTATTTCGAGGCAGAACCGTGGAAAGCTTACGGTTACAGCAGAGACGGAAAGGTCACAGACGAGGAACTCCGAGAACACCCGTCAACCGATTCTTTGGCAAGATACGCGCTTGTCCACGTCGGGAAGAGCGAGCCCGTCCTTAAAGCACTTGCGGACGAAACTCTCAACACCCTTGACGGCGCGATCGGCGATATGAAACTCGGTCAGGTCATCGAGATTACCGACGACAGCGCGGACATTCTGAAAAAGCTGAAAGACAGCAAAATTTCCGAAATCGACAAAGACGTCAAGAACGTCAAAGTCGGCGATATTATGAAGGTTGTTTCCGTCACGACCGCAGAAAAGGCGGCGGACGGCGCATATATCGCGCTTCCCGCACTTCCCGCGGGCGAAGATTACAAAGGCACGTTTATCACCGCAAAAGACGGGGATAAAACCGTATATCTTGTGAAATATAAGGACGGACTTACAGGCTTTGGCGACAGATACAACATCACCGAAAAGGCAAGCAACGGCGTTGTCGTTGCGCTTGCAGACAAGACCATCGGCGAGTTGCAAACCGCAGGTATCGACGACCTTGTAAACGCCGCGCGACTTTCCGACGTCATGGACGTGGACGGCGACGTGTTTGTTTCGGACTCGACTCCCGACGCGAAATTTATCCTTGACGAAGACGCACACGGCGAAAACGGATTCTTCCGTCTTGCGGCGGCGGGCGAAACGGCTGAATATAAGAGAGTATACGAAGGCGACGGAAACGCTGTCGTCAAAAAACTTTCGACAATCGGCGTAAACAACATTGCAAATCGCATGGACGACGTTGTCAACAGCACGCTCTTAAAGGAAGTCGTCAAAGTCAAAGAAAGATATAAATTAAAAGTCGCATCGCCGTCGGAAATCGACAACACAAGCGTCAGGAAGTATATCTCGCTTGCCGACGTTTACGCAGCTCCCGAATACGCGGGAACGTTCAACGTGGGTTACGTGGAGACCGATCCCGACACGGACATTAAATTCGTGCGCGCAACAGGCACGATTGCGGCGGGTGTCACGCAGTACGTGATTGTCGATAAGGCAAGTTCGGGCGTGCTTGTCGGATTGCAGGACAAAACCATCGGCACGCTTTCGACGGGCGTCGACGAAGTCGTCAACGGAGCAACGCTTTCGGACGTTCTGGAAATCGACGGCAAAGTTTACGTCAAAGCGACAGATTTCGACGCGGCGGTTACGATAAGCAACGAGAAAATCGGACAGGAAGTCGCATATTACAAGGACGGCAACCTGTTCCTGGAAGCAGGCTACGTCAGAAACAACAACGGCGATTACGTCCTTCTTTCCTCGGGGTACTATAAGCCGACTTCCAGATTCAATAAAACCGGGGAAAGTTATACGTCATCACCCGACGGCGAATGGTTCCAGATAGGTACCGAGTGGCATAATATGAACGATTATAAACGCTATAACTTCGACGGCGAAACGGCAACCGAATACTATGCCTGCATTTACGAAGGCGAATCCGACAAAATCCTTTCAAAAATGGCAACGATGACCGTTAAGGACCTTGCCGACAGCGGCACGATGGACAAAATCGTGAAAGATATGCGTATCGGCGACGTGATGGAACTTAACGACAAAAACAGCATTTTATACGGGCTCGGAAACAGCAAGATTTCTTCAATCGAAGCCGAAGTTTCCGACAAAATCAAAGTCGCAACCTTGCGTGAACTTAATGCCTGGGGCAATCTCGGAATGTCGGAAACAACGCTTGACGCGATAAAAGCCGCAAACGGCAACGAAGACCTGACGGCAAGCGAGTTCTTCAAAGGACTTAATGCCCGCTTTGTCGACGGAAAACTCGAAATATATTTCAAATTCAAATAATGGCGTATCATATCAGGAAATATAAAGAATCGGATCGCGACGACGTAAGGAGAATTTGCCACCTTACGGCGACCGCGCCCGCATACGTCAAAAATCCGGAACTTGTCGCAACGCTTTACGCCGACTATTATACCGAGTTCGAGCCCGACGGAATCTTTATTCTTGCGCGGGACGAAGACGACGTTGCGGTCGGATATATCCTGTCAAGTCTTGATTACAAAACCTTTGTGAAAACGTTCACCAAATACGTTATGCCGCGCGTCAGAAAACTTTCAAGGATTGAAGCGCTCACGCACTTTTTCGCATTCCGCCAAAGTTTGTATATGGACGCGAAAAAATATCCCGCGCATTTGCATATCGACATTTTGCCCGAGGCGCAACACAAGGGATACGGCGCGAAACTTATGGACGCACTTATGGATTATCTTGCCGAAAAGGGCGTGAAAGGCGTGCATTTGGGCGTTGGCGGCGACAACGCGGGCGGCATCAGGTTTTACGAAAAGTACGGATTTACGAGGATACACGATTTTGGAAAAATGGGAAAAATTTTTGCCAAAACAATAAAACGGCGATAATTCGCGCCTTTTTGAGTTTTTGGCAAAACCTTACTCGGTTACGTACGCCAAAGTACGCGCGCTCGTAAGAACTTGCCAAGAAACATCAAAAATCCATCAAATTCTCGCCGTTTTAGGAAAGTTAAACATCAAAAATTCTGACTTTTTAGGGAATCCTTGTTATAAAACCCACGCAAGATACTTTTGTACTTGCGACTAGTTGACAGAATCTGTAATAATAAATATAATATACTAAACTCACAGGCGATGAGAAACAAAAGTAGCGCAGGACGCCATCAAGAGAGAAAACCCTTTGGCTGCAAGGTTTTTTGGATAAATGCGGGAAGTGCGGTTTTGAGCCTTACGGGAGGAAATGCCCGTGCGTGCGCGCAAACGTTATTGCGCTATCCTTGATTGAGGTGGAACAACGGAGTTAATTTCAGCCCGTCCTTAAAGGAAACTTTTCGGACGGATTTTTTATTAAAGGAAGGTAAAAATGTCGGGATATCTCAAAAGTTACGTGGCGGCGGCAATGGAAAAAGATCCTGCCGCGACAAGCAAAATTATGGTGCTGTTTACCTATCCCGGGGTAAAGGCGCTTATGTGGCATCGTCCTGCAAACTGGTGTTACAGACACAAAATGAAATTCATTGCGCGGGTAATTTCGCAACACGTGCGGTTCTGGACGGGCATTGAAATTCACCCGGGCGCGACAATCGGCAAGGGAGTGTTCATCGACCACGGCGCGGGAGTCGTCATCGGCGAAACGGCGGAAGTCGGCAACAACGTTACGCTTTATCAGGGCGTAACGCTTGGCGGCACGGGAAAAGACGCGGGCAAACGACACCCCACGATCGAGGACAATGTCGTGATTGCGGCGGGCGCAAAAGTCCTTGGGCCGTTCACCGTCGGCAAGGGAAGCAAGATCGGCGCGGGCAGCGTGGTGCTGAAACCGGTGCCCGAAAACTGCACGGTCGTGGGCGTTCCCGGGCGCATCGTAAAGCAGGACGGAAAGCGCGTGGACAGCTTAAACCAGGTGGAACTTCCCGACCCCGTGCTGGAAGAACTTCGCCGCATAAACGCAAGGCTAACGCAAATCGAAAACCTTTCGGGCATCAACTGTTCGCGTTATTCGATTGCAAACGAAGAAAACACAAAAACAACCGAAACGACAGATTGAAGGAGAAAAAGTATGGTTAAAGTATACAATACGCTGACAAGAAGAAAGGAAGAACTTATTCCGCTTTCGGGCAACAAAATAAATATGTACGCGTGCGGCATCACCGTTTCGGGCGACGCTCACATCGGCCACGCATATCAGGCGCTCATTTACGACATCATCAGAAAGTACCTTGTGAAAAGGGGCTTTGACGTAACGTATGCGAGGAATTACACCGACGTCGACGACAAGATTATCGCAAAATCGAAAGAAACGGGAATCCCTGCCGACAAGTACGCGGCAATGATGATAAAACGCATCGACAAAGTTATGCGTGAGTTCGACGTGGACGATCCCGACATCTGGCTGAAAGCGACGTGCAATATCGACAACATCATTGACTTCATAAAAGGGCTGGAAGAAAAAGGGTACGCCTACGCAACGACCGAAGGCGACGTGTATTTCTCCGTCGAAAAATTCCCGTCCTACGGCGCGCTCAGCAACAGAAAAACCGAAGAAGCGTTTTCCGGCGTCCGCATCGAAAACGAAGACAACAAGAAAAGCGCGCTGGACTTTGCGCTTTGGAAGTCCGCAAAAGAAGGCGAAATCTCGTGGGACAGCCCGTGGGGCAAAGGACGTCCCGGCTGGCATATCGAATGTTCGGCAATGAACCGCGCGGCTTTCGGCGACCAAATCGACATACACGGCGGCGGCCGCGACCTTATTTTCCCGCATCACGAAAACGAAATCGCGCAGTCCGAGGCGCTTACCGGCAAAAAATTCGTGAAATACTGGATTCACAACGGGCTTATCAAGGTCAACGGACAAAAAATGAGCAAGTCTTTGGGCAACAGTCTGCTCCTTGAAGATTTGTTGAAAAAGTATTCGGCGGAAACGATAAAATTCGCGCTGTTGCAGACGAACTATCGCGCCGACATTAACGTTACGGACGATTTGTTCCCCACCGCCGAAAAACATCTTGTCGACTTTTACAGAGTTTTGGAAGAAGCCGAAAAATCCGAGCTTGAAAGCAGCAAAAAGACCGAAAAAATCGGGGAAGACTTTGTAAATTGCATGGACGACGACTTCAACACCGCGCTTGCGATAAGCAATCTTTTCGGATATTTCAAAATCGTCAGAAAGAAGTTGAAAGACGGCGACGTAACCGCAATCGAAGATATCAACGCAATCCGTGAAAACTACGATATCCTTGGATTGTTCCGCGCGGACGCAAAAGAATTTTTGAAAAAATACGACAAAGCCGACGCCGAAGACAACGTGTCCGTCCCCGAAGAAATTTTCGCGCTTGCGGAAAAGAGAAAGGCGGCGAAAGCCGAAAAGAACTACGCTCTCGCCGACGAAATCAGGAAAGAAATCGCGGACAAAGGGTTTATTCTTGTCGACACGAAAGACGGATTCACGATAAAAAAAGCATAACGAAAAAAGTCGGGCGCGGAAATCGCGCCCGTTTTTATTAAGGAAAAATCATTGACTATATTAACTTATTAAGGCTATAATATAGTAATTAAATCGAAAAAGGATTTTTTATGGCTTATTACGAAAGACTGAACATCAAAGATATTTTTCAGGAAGAAGTGTTCACCGACGAAGTGATGCAGCGATATATGTCGGAAGACGCGTATCGCGCGCTGAAAGACGTTATCGCGCGCGGCGACGAACTGCCGAGGAGTCTTGCCGACGAAGTTGCCGCGGCAATGAAGACGTGGGCTGTCGAAAAGGGCGCGACGCATTTCACGCACTGGTTCCAGCCGATGACGGAATACACGGCGGAAAAGCACGACAGTTTCATTTCCGTCGACAAAGACGGAAAGGTACTTTTGGAATTTTCGGGCAAAAGTCTTTCAAAGGGCGAAGCGGACGCGTCGAGTTTCCCGTCGGGCGGAATCCGCGCCACGTTCGAGGCGCGCGGCTACACCGTATGGGATTGCAGTTCCCCGGCGTTTATCAAGCGTTCAAAGGGCGGCGCGGGCGTACTGTGCATACCGACGGCGTTTTGCGCCTACACCGGTGAGGCACTTGACAAAAAAACCCCGCTCCTTCGCAGTATGAACGTTTTAAACCGCGAGGTTTTAAGGCTTTTAAGGATTCTCGGAGACAACGAAACCAAAAAAGTTACTCCCGTCGTCGGCGGCGAGCAGGAATATTTTTTGATTGACAAAAACCACTATATGCAGCGCGAAGACTTGAAGTACGCGGGACGTACTTTGTTCGGCGCGCCCCCCGCAAAAGGACAGGAAAAGTCCGACCAGTATTACGCGACAATCCGCGACCGCGTCGCCTTTTTTATGGAAGACTTGAATCGCGAACTCTGGAAACTCGGCATCGCCGCAAAGACGGAGCATAACGAAGTCGCGCCCGCTCAGCACGAGCTTGCGCCGATTTTCACGTCCGCAAACATCGCGACCGACCAGAACCAACTCATTATGGAAACGATGAAAAAGGTTGCGGAAAAGCACGACCTTGCGTGTCTTCTGCACGAAAAGCCTTTCAACGGCGTCAACGGCAGCGGCAAACACAACAACTGGTCGATAATGACGGACACGGGCGTGAACCTTTTGGAGCCCGGCAGCAATCCCGCCGAAAACCGCATATTTATGCTTATGATACTTGCGGTCATCGCGGGCGTGGACGAATATGCCGACCTTGTCAGAATGAGCGCGGCAAGCGCGGGAAACGACAACCGTCTGGGCGGAAACGAAGCGCCCCCGTCGATAATTTCGGTTTTCGTCGGCAACGACCTTTACTCGGCGTTTGAAACGCTGAAAGAAGGCAAAACCGCCGTTACGAAAGTCAAAGAGTACATCAAAATGGGGTTGCCGTCTTTCCCGAAACTCAAAAAGGACAACACCGACAGAAACCGCACCTCGCCGTTTGCGTTCACGGGGAACAAGTTTGAATTCCGTATGGTCGGCAGTAGCGCGTCGCTTGCGACGTCCATAATCGTCCTTGACACGATAACCGCCGAAATGGTGCGCCGTATCGCCGATGAAATCGAAGAAAAGACAAAATCGGGCGAAGACCTCGACCACGCGTTGTCGGAAATCATCGTGTCTTATATCCGCGCGCACGGCCGCATTATCTATAACGGCAACAATTACAGCAAGGAATGGGTGGAAGAAGCGAAACGCCGCGGTCTTCATATGACGTCCAACAGCCTTGACGCGTTCAGATGTATGCTGGACAAGGATATTGTCAATCTTTATGAAAGGAACGGCGTTTTAAGTGAAAAGGAACTTACGAGTCGCTATGAAATCTTTGTCGAAAATTACGCAAAGACCGTCAATATCGAGGCTCTTGCAATGCGAAATATCGCAAGGAAACAAATTCTGCCCGCGGTCATGAGGACGGAAGGAAAACTTGCGGCATACCTGAAAGACGTAAGGAAAATAAATCAGAAATTCGGGGCGGCGGACGAAAGACTGCTTGCCGAAACCGATAAACTTATCGACGAAACCGATCGTCGCACGACCGACCTTGAACACGCTCTTGCAAAGGCAAAGTCGATTGAGAATTTTGAAAAACAGGCAGAGTGTTACCGCGACAAAGTCCTTGTCGCAATGAACAGACTGCGTGAAAGCGTGGACAAGCTCGAACTTATCACCGAGAAGAAAGAATGGCCGTTCCCGTCTTACGGCGACATTCTGTTCTATGAGTAAAAAACGATGTTAAACGTTGAAAACGACAATATAAAGCCCGAAAACGGCAACATAACGCCATCGGAAGTCGACCTTAAAAGGGCGAACATCATCGCCGACACTTTTATGGAAAAGGTTGAAACCGCCGCGCCCGTCAGGATTGCGACAAGCATTGACGAGAAGAAAGGCGCGGTAAAAATCCGTGAGCTTTACGAAAAGATTTTAGGGCTTCCGGCAAGGACGGAACCCACCACCGTCGCGCCGCTTGCGGGACGATTCGGCATACCCGTTTACGGGGTGATTTTCGCTATCGCGCTTGCGTTTTATATCGTGGGCGTGCTTATCGACGACAAAGCCGTCGCATACGGTTTTCTTGCGCTGTCAATGCTTGTTACCGTTTTTGTCGGCGCAATGCTTTTCGTACAGGTTCTGACAAACAAAAACACGTTCAACGCGCTTTTCCCGAAGCGCACGTCGTACAACGTGTTGTCGTCAATCGAGGCGAAAGCCCCTGCCGAAAACACGCTTGTCATCGGCAGCCACTACGACAGCGATATGGACAGGTCGGACGCCGTAATGTTCCTGAAAGATAAAAACCTGCCGAAATGGATTTCACGCGCGTTCAAGGCGTTGTCGATAATCAGCATACCCGTGCTTCTCGTGTTTGAAATTATCGCAATATGTCTGCCGCACTTAAACGTCGGCGACAAAGCGGTGATGTTTTTATTCCCGACGATATTCTGCGGACTTGCGATATTTTATCTTGTCACGATGTTTTCGTACAAAAAGCGCAACAGCAACATCGGACACGAAGGATTGCAGGCGGCGGGGGTATCCCTTGCGGTTGCGGACTATTTAAGGCTGCATCCCGAACTTATTCCCGACAATACGAAAGTCGTGCTTGCGTGCTTCGGCGCGAAAGAATGCGGCGCAAAGGGCGCGGAACAACTCATATTGCAACACTACGGCAGGGACGAATCACTGATAAATCCCGTCGTGATAAACTTTTCAAAAGTCGGCGATTGCGACAACGTCGTGATACAGGGCGACAGACAGTACAAAAACATTTACGACCTGAAAATCAACAACGTGGCGTTCAAGGCGATCAAGGAAGTGTGCGACGACGTGGCGTTCAGATACAGCGAAACGCTTTTCACCGACAGCACGCCGTTTGCTCGGCGCAAAATCCCCACGACTACGATCGAACTCAAAAAAGGCGACAACGAACTTTCGTCGGCATACGACAAAGCCTTCAAAAGCGCGCTTAACGTGACGGTCGATACGATGAAGTATATGCAGGAACGCCAGCAACTTTTCCGCGGCGAAAAGACGATAATGTGAACCGCCCTCTAATTTTTCAAAACAAAACGAAACTCCCGCAACGAGATTGCGGGATTTTTTATTAAAAAACAAAAAACGACGAAAGATACGGCGGAAAAACGCCGAAAGGGGGAATAAGGTTTGACTTTTATAAGATAATTCATTAAAATCTTATTAACTTGATAAGGTCGCGGACAAAAGGCGCAACGCAAAGTCTGCATAAAGGAGAAAGGCAAATGAAATCCGAACCCGTGAACGTTATTCCCGAAATCGAAACAAACCCCGTCGTATTTCAGCAGAAAGAACCCGAAAAGAAGTGGAAAACCGTCGTCAAAAAGTATGCGAATCGTTACTTCATCGACGCGTTTTCGGGAATGGCACAAGGACTGTTCGTCACGCTTATCGCAGGGACGATATTTAAGCAGATCGGCAGTTGGTGCGGCGCGAATTCGGGCTTCGGCGCACTGCTTATTCTCATCGGAAACATCGCCTGCACGCTTATGGGCGCGGGCATCGGCGTAGGTATCGCCAAGAAACTGAAAGCGCCCGACCTTGTGGTTTTCGCGTGTGCGGTCGCGGGATTTTTGGGCGCGTTTTTGCCCGACAAAGTTTACAGTCTTTTGTCCGACGGAAGTTTTTCGTTGAAAGCGGTGGCGGGCTCGATAACGGCGTTCAAAGTGGGCGCGCCCGGCAACCCCATCGGCTCGTACGTGTCGACTCTTATCGCTTTGGAAATTGTATTGTTGGTACAAGGCAAAACCAAACTTGATATCTTAATCGTACCTTTAACGGTGATGTTTGTGACGATAATCTCAATGTTTGTCGCATATCCCGCAATCTGGTTCATAAAAGTAATTCAGAAATTCATTGAAATTTCGGTGACGGCGCAACCCTTTATTATGGGCGTTGTGATATCCGTCGTGATGGGCATACTTTTGACGATGCCCACTTCGTCTGCGGCGATATGGATTGCAATTGCGTCGGGAAGTACGTCCGACGCGATGATGCTTGCGGGCGGCGCGGCTGTTGTCGGATGCGCGGCGCAAATGGTCGGCTTTGCCGTGATGACTTTCAAAGAAAACGGCGTCGGCGGACTTATCTCGCAAGGTATCGGCACCAGTATGTTGCAAATCCCCAACATTATGAAACACCCGCTCATTTTCGTGCCGCCGATTATTGCCTCCGCAATCGTAGGACCCATCGCGACGTGCGTGTTCAAACTTCGTTGTACCGCGGGCGGCGGCGGTATGGGCACAAGCGGACTCGTCGGCGTGTTCGGCGCGGTCGAGGCGTCGAAAGGCGTTGTGTCGGACGCGAATATCGCGCTTGGCATCGTGTTTTTGATGTTCGTAATTCCCGCAGTCGTGTCGCTGCTGTTCAGAATCCTTTTTGAAAAGAAAGGCTGGATCAAAGGCGAGTGGATGAAACTTGACGTGTAAATATTACGCTATAAGAAAATCAACGATAAAAGACGTGCGACGGCGCGTCTTTTTATTTTTCCGAAAAAGTTTGAAAAATCCCATGGAGTTTATATTTTCGTCAAATCCTTGCCTAAATTATAAAATAAGTATATACTTTGTATATCTTTAATATTTACGACTTTTTATCGGAGGCATTATGCTTTTATCGAAACTTGTGGGGGAACGCGTTAAGGAAGCCCCTGCGGACGTTACCATTTTAAGCCACGCGCTGCTTGCCCGCGCGGGGTATATCAAGCCGGTTGCAAACGGCATTTTCTCGCTTACTTCTCCCGCCCAGCTTATGGCGAAGAATATCGAAGACATTATCCGCGACGAAATGAACAAAATCGACGGACAGGAAGTGAAATTCCCCGTCGTTATGCCCAGGGAACTTTGGGAGCAGTCGGGAAGATATTCAAGCATCGGCAGCGAGATGGTGCGGTTTAAGGACAGAAGCGGCAAAGATATGCTTCTCGGAATGACGCACGAAGAAGCGGCGGTACACCTTGCAAAAAACACCGTTTCGAGCTATAATCAACTTCCGTTCATGATTTATCAGATTCAGACGAAGTTCCGCGACGAGCCTCGTTGCCGCGGCGGACTTATCCGCGTCAGGGAATTTACGATGAAAGACGCGTACTCGTTCCATATGACGCAGGAGGACCTTGAAAAGCATTATTACAAGGAATACGACGCATACAACAACATATTCCGCCGTATCGGGCTGAAAAAATTCATCGCGGTCAAGTCGGACAGCGGTATGATGGGCGGCAGTATCGCCCACGAGTTTATGCTGCTGACAGAAGTCGGCGAAGACACGCTCGTGCTTTGCGACGAGTGCGGATACAAGTCGAATATGGAAGTCGCGACGGGCGTACGTCCCGAGGTCGATTTCGGCGCGGACGCGGAAAAGGAAGAAGTTTTCACCGGCGACGCCAAAGACATTGCGGAAGTTTCGGCGTTTTTGAAAGTCCAGCCTTATCAGACGATAAAGGCGGTCGTTTACGCCGTGAAGGGCGAAAAGACGGTTGTCGTCGCGTTTATCAGGGGCGATTTGGAAGTCAACGAAGCCAAACTCAAAAAAGCGATTATGAAAAACATCGTCCCGTGGGAAGCCGACGAAGAATCGGGGCTCGTCGCGGGAAATATCGGGCCAATCGGGCTTGACCTGAAAGACGGAATCGTCGTTTTCGATAAGTCTTTGGAAGGCGCGCACAATATGGTTGCCGGCGCAAACAAGCCGCTGTACCACGTGAAAGGAGTGAACGTCGCGCGCGATATTAAGCCCAAATCGTTCGTCGATATCGCAAAAGTGAAAGCAGGCGACAAATGCCCCGTTTGCGGAAAATCGCTGCACCTTGAAAACGGCATCGAAATCGGCAACATTTTCCAGCTCGGCACGAAATACACAAAGAGTATGGGAATGACCGTGCTTAACGAAAAAGGCGAAGCCGTCAACCCCATTATGGGCTGTTACGGTATCGGCGTAGGCCGTGCAATCGCCGCAATCGCGCAGGAAAGCAACGACAAAGCGGGGCTTATTCTGCCAATCACCGTTGCGCCTTACAAGGTTCATATCTGCCCCTTACGTATCGACGACCAGAACGTCCGCGAAAAGGCTTTTGCGCTGTACGACGCGCTTATGAAAAAAGGCGTGAACGTGCTTCTTGACGACCGCGAAAACGTTTCAAACGGTGTGAAATTCGCCGACGCTGACCTTATGGGTATGCCTATCCGCGTCGTGGTAAGCCCCCGCGGACTTCAAAACGACGAAATCGAAGTTACCGACCGCGCGACGCTTTCGGCGGAAAAGGTGAAATACGAAGACGCGCTTTCCTATATCGACGCCATGATGGCAAGAAAATACGAGGAACTGAAATAATATATGGTGAGCATCGGCAACAGCTGGGACGAGATTTTGAAGGACGAGTTTTCGGGCGAAAACTACCTTAAAATCCGCGAATTTCTGAAAGACGAATATTCTCATCACGTCTGCTATCCGTCGATGTACGACATATTCAACGCGCTGAAATACACCGATTATTACGCCGTCAAAGCGGTGATAATCGGACAAGACCCTTATCACGAAGAAGGGCAGGCTCACGGGCTTTCCTTCTCGGTGAAAAAAGGAGTGGATATTCCGCCGTCGCTTGTCAATATTTACAAGGAGTTGAAAAGCGATCTGGGCATTTCGCCCGCGCCGCACGGCTGTCTTGAAAGTTGGGCAAAGCAGGGCGTGCTTCTTCTGAACTCGGTATTGACGGTGCGCGCGCACCTTGCTAACAGCCACAAAAACTGCGGCTGGCAGATTTTTACCGACGACATAATTAAAAAACTTAACGAGCGGGACACCCCGATAGTCTTTATTCTGTGGGGAGCAAACGCCCGCTCGAAAAAGCAATATATTACAAATCCGATACATTACGTTATCGAAAGCGCGCATCCAAGTCCGCTTTCTGCATACAACGGGTTTTTCGGCAGCAAGCCGTTTTCAAGGACGAACGAGTTTTTGGAAAAGAACGGTATCGCGCCGATCGACTGGGAAATTAAGGATTGATGAAAGAAAAAACAGGGCAGTTGTTCAAGGCTGTCGGCAAAAAAATTAAGAATTTTATGACTCCCGCGCGATATATCGTGCTCGGGTTTTTGGGCGTCATCGCCGTCGGGACGATTTTGCTGGTGCTTCCGTTTTCTTCGGCAAGCGGAAAGACAATCGGCTTTGTTCCCGCGTTGTTCACGTCGACGACCGCGGTGTGCGTGACGGGGCTTACCGTCATAGATCCCGCAACTCAGTTGTCGATTTTCGGACAAATCGTCGTTTTGTTGCTCATACAAATCGGCGGTCTCGGGTTCATGACCACGACGACGTTCATGTTTATGCTTGTCGGCAAGAAAATCAGCCTGAAAGAGCGCATGACGATTCAGGAGTCGCTTGACCAGGACAGCCTGAAAGGCGTTGTGAAACTGACAAAACGAATCATTGCGTTCACGTTCATTTTTGAAGGGTTCGGCACGCTTATGCTTATGACAAGGCTTGTCCCCGCACTCGGCGCGCGCGGCATATACGTTTCGTTGTTCACGGCGGTTTCGTCGTTCTGCAACGCGGGTATCGACATAATGGGCAAAGACTACGGCGCGTTTTCCAGCATTTCGGCATTTTCGCACGATCCCGTCGTACTTATCACCGTAATGGTGCTTATCATATCGGGCGGGCTCGGCTTTTTGGTTTTCAACGACATATTAAGGAAAAAGAGAAACAGACCGCTTCGGCTTCACACGCGCGTTTCGCTTTCGATGACGGCGATTTTGCTTGTTGTCGGCGCGGCGGTGATA